>ERZ773197.1-NODE-1-length-284026-cov-20.393864_pt1 | contig 284026 bp, 319 predicted proteins | sample MGYA00580999_ERZ773197 | MGnify/ENA primary metagenome ERZ773197 (study PRJEB29015, sample SAMEA2738166) | human oral metagenome | biome: human oral; feature: human-associated habitat; material: saliva | place: China | collected 2185 ...
ATGGAAGATTACCCAAGTCTGGCTATAAGGGGACGGTCTTGAAAACCGTTAGGTCGGTAAAACGGCACGTGGGTTCGAATCCCACATCTTCCGTTGAGTTAGTGTTTAACTCAAGAAAAAGGCTTTTGACACTAGTGTAGTGTACAATAGAAGTTATAACTTAGTTTTAATTTGGTTTAATTTAATTCAATTAAATTAGAACTAGTATTTGTTATTGCTTAATACAATCTGAAGACAAGATACGGAAAGATTGTGAAGTTAAGTAATATACTTTAGTGTTTGGGACAAATTTTATTGTTTTGAAATAAAATGGACTCTTAAACTATTTAAAGAACTGACCGTACAGTTCGTCTAATTGAAATATTAGATAAGAGGAATAGGGTAACTATTTATAGTTACTTCTTTACGGAAGATGTGGGATTCGAACACTTCGATAAACTATAACATTATTCAAAGTGTTAAATCGAAAGTAATCTAACCCAGTTTGGGGTATCCACTGTCAAAGGTGGGTACTTTGTAAGTCTAATTAGATTTTATTCTTTTATCTTCTTAGACTAGCTCTAGCGTTTCGTTAGACTTTCTTTTTCTAATTTATTTGGTGTAACAATTGTCAAAGGTTGTTACATCGTTTCTCTTATTATTATTTGGATGTGATAAGGGAGAGATTAGCTTTCATTAAACCTTCCTTTCGGTTTAGGGGTATCTACTGTTAAAGGTGGTTGCCTCGTTTCCTCTCTGCCTTTTTCTTGAGTTTTAGGTGTTGAGGGGAATTAGTCATATTGTTATCCTTTTAGGATAAAGTTACTAACTGTAAAAGGTTAGTGACTATTTGAATCGTTAAGGTTCCTAAATATCGTCATTTGAGGAATGACAAAATCCTCTAACCTACAAAAGTTAGGGTTTTAAAGAACCTCCGTTACGCTCATGTTCGCGACAAGAAGCGTAGAAGTATTGTCAACTTCGGATAAAGACAGGTTGAGCTATGTCTAAGCGGTAAAGATAGACTTTGATAGTCGAAATGCGTGGGTTCGATTCCCACTAGCTCGATAACTTTCTGAGTAAGACTTTAATAAAACTTTGTTCATCACTTACTTGCTTAGAAAGGTTTTGGAGAATTACTCAAGAGGTTGAAGAGGATGGTTTGCTAAGTCATTAGGTCGTTCGCGGCGCAGGGGTTCGAATCCCTTATTCTCCGTAGTTTGTTGAAGCGAGGTGAATGGACAGAAGTCTAAAACGCTTTTGAGGTACTTGTTTTCTAGAGTTAAGTCTTTCAAAAGTAAGACTCGCTATATAAATCACATAATGTCCCCGTTTACTGGTATAACCTCTTGCTGGTAAACTTTTTTATTAGGCACAGATATACTTTTAATGAGTAAAGAGAGTGAGGTATCCGAGAAATGCTAACCTACAACAAAATGTTGAAATTACATAAGGAATTATCTTCTAGTTTAGATGATTTGCGACAATATTTGGAACATGTACTTGGAGATATTGGGTATGATAATGGAGTTTCCACCCAATTTAGAGTGGATGAAAGAACTTGTTTAACTATAGGTTTTTACGATTCAACACAAGGTATGGACTTTGAAGTTATGATTGTTGATGAAAAAGAGTTTAAACAAATGATGAAACTTCAAACAACAGAAGACCTTATTGCGTTCTTATCTGCTCGTACAATTGCTTAATAAGTTCAGTGAACATTTCAACAACTGTTCACTTTTTTATTGCCAATTTTAAGATTTTTCTTAGAAAATAGTTGCTTTAATTTAAAGACTTTGGTACAATAAGTTCAACATTAAGTCATAGAGGTTTAATGATTTCAAATTTTCGTGAGGTTAATTCATGTTAAAAGTAAGTGGACACGGTTCAATTCGTAAAATTAAAGGTGGAGCTGCGGGTATCATTACGCTTTCTGCTCTATTTTTGGGGTTGCAAGGAGTGAGTGCTGATGAGGTAACATCAACAAGTACAAATGAACTAACAACTGAGCTTTCATCTGCAACGGATAAGGGAGAAGTTTCCAAGGAAGAGACTAAAGTTGAAGATAAGAAAACAGAAGAAAAAACTGAGGTTAAATCTGATGTAGTTTCAACTGAAGCTTCTACTGAGAAGAAGGAAGAAGTAAAACCTTCTGAAAAAGAAGTCCCAAAAGATACAGATACAGAAACTTTTACTAAAGCTGAAAGTAAAGAGTTTGATATTGCTAAGAAAGATGCTGTGGAAAATGGGGTTTCTGTAAAAGAAGACACTAAACCAAGCATTAAAGATTCTGAGAAAGAAGCTCAAGAAGATTTAGCAAAACAAACAAAAGACTTGAAAGATGCTCAGAAAACACAAGTAGGTTCTGATGCGATTACTTCTTTGGATAAAGAAAAACTAACAGAAGCAGGAATTAAGGTTAAAGATGGGAAAGTCGAAATCTTTACAGACCTTGAAAAAATGGCTGCTTTTGTAAACCAACAAAGTAAAAATATTGCTAAAGATATTGAGTCTAAACACGGTATCGAAAAAGATGTGGCTTTAGCAACTAAAGAGCTTAAAGGTGCAGGTATTGAAGTAGTTGTTGGTGCAGAGGTTGTTAAATCTTCACCAGATGAAGCTTTAAAAGCAGTAGCTGAACTTCAAACACAAGTAGCAAGTGCTCTTAAAACTAAACAAGAGTTGGATAGTGCTTTTCTTGCTTTACAAGAACGTGCTAAAGCAGCAGGTTTGTTAACTAAAGAAGGTAAAACAGTTACTTTAGAAAGTGCTAAAGATGCTAAAGACTTTCTAGCAAAACAAACTGAAGAAGTAAATGCTTTGATTAAGTCTCTAACTGAGGGGAATAAACAAGTTAAAGCTGCAGTAGCTAAAGTTGAATCTTATGGTGTTAAAGTCACTACAACTGAGGGTACTAAAGTTGACACTGTTGAAAACCTAACTAAATTGGTTTCTGCACAAGTAAGTAAATTTGATGCTTTGATTAAGTCAATTGATGAAAGCAAAGGTCTAATTGATTCTACCGTAGCTAAAGCAAAACAAGCAGGTGTATCCTTGGAGGGTGAAACTGTTGTTAATTTGGCTAAAGGTGAAGAAACTAGCTTGAAAGAAAAAGTTGCAAGTGCTTTGAAAGAGTTGGATGCTGCAACTCAAGTGCAAACTTCAACTAAAGCTGAGTTTGAGAAATTAGTTTCTGATGCACGCGCTAAAGGTTTAACTGTAAATATTACAGGTGCTAAGAAAGTTGAAGTTTCAGGGGTATCAAAAGAACTTGAAGCGATTAAAACTAAGATTGCACAGGCTTTGGCAAATAAAAATAAAGCACAAGTTGATTATGAGACTGCTTTGAAGAACTCACAAGAAGCTAGTCGTTTAGCAGAAGGTTCAACGGCTAAAAAAGAGGGTAATGTTTATAAACAAAGTTTGACCATTAAGTCCAATGGTACAAAAGGTTCTGTAAGTGTGAAGGTTACGGGTAGCGCTGAGATTGTATCTGTAGAATTGGTTGATCCTACAGGTGCAAAAGTACCTTCTGTTAAAACTTTAGCAGACTTAACTGCGTACACTGATTTTAGTAAGACTGGAAATTACACAGTTAATTATACTTTCCGAGCTAAAGATAACGGTACAGGTTCAGTGGTATCTTCTGCAAACACTCAAGGTGTAGCAGCAGTAGAGGGTAAAGCTACAGGTACTTTGTCAGTTACTACTAAGGCTCCAGTTTCTACAAATGTAACTAATGAGTCTAAACCTACTGTTTTGGATATTGTTTTAGACTTTAGTTCATCTTACCGTTATAAGATTTTCGATTCAATTGATCAAGCTAAGATGTTAATTAAAGAGGCTTTGACAAATGATAAGTCAAAAGTAATTATTCAAGCTTATAATTACAATAGTAAAACTTCTTATGGCGTTCAAACTGGTGATTCCGAGGGGTATTCAACTACTTTATTAACTAAACAAGAAGCTTTAGATATTTTAGACAAACTAAAAGCATTGGCTAAACGTCAACCGTCCTTGGGTAGTTCAGATGCTTTGGGGTACAACGAGTATTTCGCTGCTATCGGTAAAACTTTTGGAGATAAAAATTACACAGATTCAACTTCTGCAACAGCCATTATCCCATTCGAGGATGTAGTTCGTAAGTTCATCACAGATACAGATATCGTTTCAGTTATTCAGTTTACAGATGGTTGGACTGCAGGAGTATCTAGTAATGGTACAACTGCTTCAGTCGAAAATATTGATATTACTTTTGCTGAATGGGCTAAGCATAGAGCTAAAACTTTCATGACTGTTATTAACAAAAACGTTACAAAGGCTTCTGAGGGTGATTCAGATAAAGACACAAACTCCGACCAGGCATTTGAAGCTATGCAACGCGTAGGACACCCAAATATCTATGATATGACAGGTAAAGATCGTGCAGTTGTGGATAAAGAGTTGTTAGCTAAATTTAAAGAAACTGCAATTGAAAAAGTAACTTCTACAAAAGGCGAAGACCAACTAGTAACTGTATCTATCACTGGTACTAAAACTGCAAAAGTTACTAAAGCAACTCTCAAAGGTGCTACTAACAAAGACTTACCTATTAAAGATGGTAAAGTTAACTTCTCTGAAAAACTACCAGACGGAACTTGGACAGTTAACTACGAACTTTCAGGAGATGGTGATGTTACCGTAACTGCAACTGTCGCAGGAAAAGAAGTAGTAAAAGAAACTAAGAGTCTTAAAGAAGTTAAAGGTGCTGAAGGTACTTCTGCAACTAAGACTGATAACATTAAAGCATTGGTTGTTCCAAACAAACCTTCTACTGCTCCAATTTCAGTTGAGGGGTTAGTTGTAACTGCTAAGTCTGTACGTTTAGGTACTGTTGAGTCTGACGCTACTACAGTAACTATTGAGAAAGAAGTTAAGAAAGCTACTTTCAAAGAAACTGTTTCTCCGATTACATTTGAGCGTGAGGTTGTTCCTACACAAGCAGAGGTAACTACGCATGATGTTTACGTTAAGACTCCAAAACCTCAACCTAAACCTCAACCAGAAGGTAAAACATTGCCTAAAACTGGTGAATCTAGTGATATTTCTGTACAAGCTGCGGGTGCGGGTATCGGTTTAGTAGGTCTTCTAGCTTTAGCTGGAGCTTCAAAACGTTCTCGTAAAGAAGACTAAATAAAGAAATTTAAGAGCAATCCCTTATAGGGGTTGCTTTTTCCTATGTTTCACAGAGTTCTTAATTTTAAAATTACTCTGAATAGTTCTTGACAAGATAGGGTTTTTCTGATATAATAAGGTTATCTTAATGAGGAGGGGAATATGAATCTTAGAGTAATTGTAAAGGGTTGTGACGATAGTACAGACTTTGAATTAGTTTGTACTGATGAGCAATACGCTTTCCTAAGAGAGTTTGCAAGTGCAACACAAACGGTATCCACTTTTTCTTGCATGCCTATTGTCAAATTGCAAACTAGTTCAGGGGAGGAGGAAGATATTCCAACTAACTCAGATAACCTTAAATGGGTTGAAGAGGTCGAAGAAAATGGGGATGATAATTCTCACTATGTGTTAGACACCACCAAACTTTAATATTAAGGGGTCGTCTGGATTCGACAGGCGGTTAGACTTTTTAACCTCGCACCGAGTGACTACGTTATAGTCGAACTTAAACATAACTGCAAATAACAATGCACCAGTTCGTATGGCTGCCTAAGCCTTTGGCTTCGGTAGTTGATATGAACACAAGTAAAATAGTCGAATAGACGAGCGACTGAGATAGGTACCGGTATCTTTTAGTTGCTATAAATCTCGGTACTCGCAACTAAGGTTTCTCAACTTAGTGTGTTAAATAGAGATATAACTTTTAGTTTTGTGCGTTTCCTAAAAGTCGAATGTTGAAACGTAGCAGTGCGCAGTAAGGTTAACTGGAAAGGTCGTTTGGACGTGGGTTCGACTCCCACCGGCTCCATAAACTAACGAAAAAAACATACACAAAGGGGATATGATGTCATTTCTTACGAAAAACTTAGCTAAAGAAGCTTTAGATGAATACCCTTGTGGTGTTCATATTTGTATCAATCCTTATTATTGGCAATTGGGTAATTCTATTTGTGGTTTAGGTGATTTTAAACCTACTGATGTAGATAAATTAGCGGAAATTTTAGATGAAGTTTCTGCACAGATTTATGAAGAAACAGGTTTTCACCCCACAAGTTTAGATTGGTTAGATATTTTCCCAGAGGATATGTCTTTACTTGATGCTCGCAATAAAAAAGCTAATGAGGACCTTGACGCTCTACTAGATTCTTTACAGTCTGAGTTAATTGAGGAAAGTGAGAGGTAAGTAGTAAATGGCTAAAGAACACTATCGATGTAGCTTAGGAACTAAAAAGGTCACTAAGTGGGGAAACAGTAAGGGTATCCTTATACCAACTGCGGTTTTAGAAAACTTAAATTTGTCTGAGGGTAGTGAGGTAGAGTTTATTTTTGAAGATGGGAAGATTGTTTTAAGAAATAAGTCTGAGCAGTTGGATATTCCAAACTATGATTTAGATGAACTTTTAAAAGAATAGGAACCTTCAAGTGAATTGTTGTAAGTAAGTCTTAGCTGACTTACTTATTTTATACTTGTAATTTTTAGGTTTATTTGATATACTATAATAAATAAAGAGATTTAAGGTGGCTTACTATGAAATTACTAAGAATGAGTGAGGGTTCTACTCTTATATACAGTGAAACTATTCGTTACTTTTCACTTCCTAAGAGCTATCCTAGGTTATTAAAGATTTTTGAGAGATGTGGGTATCAATCTAATACTGATATGCTTTCGTTACTAGATACTTCCTCATTTAATCCTTTGTCTGGGGAATATAAAACTACTCAGAGTAATGAAAATGAACGTATGGGTTTCACTTTTGAGCAACTTGCTTTAAACCCATTAAATGAGATTCTAAACTGTGGGATTCAACTAATTTTAAATACTAAAACAAATCCTAATGGAGCTAATTTTCTTTGGTTTGTTGTTGTAGACTTCAATGATACTTATGAGTTGTTTACTCATAATTACGCCTCAATGCTTTCTGAAATCCCTATGACTGAAGAAACAAAGTTTGAACGACTACATCTCCAACGTGAGTACGAAAGAGAGATTAAACTATTGCAAGAGTACCGAAAAGCTCTCTAAATTTTTCTAAGTATCACTCTTTTCTAGTAAAAACGAAACTTTTCAAGAAAACTTGTTGACAAATATACCTAAGTGTGTTATAATATAAAACATAGAAGTTAAGTTTTTGCAGTAGACGGATTTAACTGAGCAGTAACGACTATAAACATCTGCACATATTTGTCTACAAGGAGTTGGGGTCGCCTTTAAAGAACACGGTCGCGAAAGCCAAATCTGTCTGCGGAAAAGCAGAGACTTACCTCAAGTTGAGACTTGATTGCTGATGATGGATGAGCATTTAGAACGGAGGTTCGATTCCTCCTCAAGTCATTGTTGGAAATAGCATACCATTTCTCAGAGTGGAGGTGTGGGTTCAAGTCCTTCCTAGATCGTTAATCTAGTAGTATAAGCAACAAATGTTTAAAAGAGGTTACGCAACTGAGATAAGGGTATCCTCAAACATGCACCATTGGTCAAGTGGTTAAGACACTGCCTTTTCACGGCAGTAACAGGGGTTCGATTCCCCTATGGTGTATTGTCGGAAACGACAAGGGCGACAGCCAGCCCCTAAATGGTGTACAACATTTAGAAGTTGCATTAGTGGTAACATACTCTAAGTACAAGGGTATGGGCGCATTAGTGGGTTTACGGTGTTTTGTGTGTTATAAGCCTTGGACGAAGGTCTAGTTAGTTATCAGAATTAAAAACACATGTGGCTTTGACATGGAGTTACTGTACTGCAGTGCAGTAGTGGGTTCGAATCCCATCTTAGTCGTATCATTTATCAAAAAGAAAGAGGGGAGTAGAATGAAACGGGTTAGAAAACCGTTACCAGTGAGTCTCAGACGTTTGATTATCAAACACAGAAATAGAGCTAGAGATGTATATTTTATAGCAGGTACTAAAGCAGTTATGGTGCGTAATCGACATACAGGAGAACTTCTTGGTAATGTTTATTATAATGGTACTGAGTTCTACTTTTCAAAGCAGTTGATAAACTATGAATGTAAATTAGGATATCCAAGTTATCTTAAGTTTCGCAAGCTTGTTCTCAGACCTTTGGAAGAGTGTTTAGTTCTTGGTGGTTTTTAATACTTAATTTTGTTGAGTGATAGAAGCATTTGTAGGGTGATGCAGTAAGGAGAAGTAGCGCTACTTCTAGGGAAGTTGGTTCAAGACCATCCTATCACATTAGTTTAGAGGTGTTTTACATGTATGAGATGTTGCTAGATGATTTATTAAGTGCTTTAGAATTAAGAGGTATAGACACTTCTAAATTGCATTTAGTTGAGGAACTTGACGGTGATGTTGAACCTCTTAATTAAATTTTAGGTCTCGTAGCGTAGAGGTTATCGCGCTGCCTTGTCACGGCAGAGATCGAGGGTTCGATTCCCTTCGAGACCGTTTGTTGGTTTATATGTGCGAAATCCTAAAGGATATCCACATTTTTCGGAAAGGTAGCGAAGAGGTTAAACGCGGCGGACTGTAAATCCGCTCTTTCGGGTTCGGGGGTTCAAATCCCTCTCTTTCCATTATTACGAGTATAGTTTAAAGGTAGAACTACGGTCTCCAAAATCGTCAGTGTGGGTTCAATTCCTACTGCTCGTGTTTAATAAAATATAGCGGAATGGTAGCAGTGGTAGCTCGCTTGGTTCATACCCAAGAGGTCGCAGGTTCGAGTCCTGTTTCCGCAATAAAATTATTATTATAACTTTAAAGGAGGATAAAATGGTACGTAGATTGTTCCCAAATCATAAACGATATACTAAAAAGGGTGTTACAGCTTTTTATCATCCTGTTTATAAGTGGGTTCATTTGATTTACCCAGATACGATAGACAATCCCTTTTTAGGAGGGAGTTTGATTGAGGACTCTATAGATAAGTTTAAACAATAAACAGGCTTGAGGGTATCTAACACCCCTGTAGGTTCCTTGTACGGTTTAAAAGATGATAGAAATGAACTAGTTGGTGTGGAAGAGGTGCTTTTGTGAATTCTTCTAGTCAACAAAGTAACAAAGAACCGAGATATTCGGATTATTTGAGTTTAAACACTTTAAACAGTATGTTTCAATCTATAGCTTCAGTTTCTTATGTTGATTACAGAGTTGTAGCAACTGTTTTACATTTAATTATTGAACTTTGTTTAAAGAAAAGGTGTTCTCCCACCTATTAAGCGGAGGCGATAAAGATTGTCCTAAATAAGACAATTAAACTGTTTCATTATGTAACTTAAATCTAATGGTAAAACCATTATTATCGAGCTTTGCTTGTAAATTTTGCCACTTGCCGATGAGGTGGGATATAAATGATTCGGTTCGTGAAATTTTGCCACATACTAGGTTGTGGGATATAAATAATCTAGTTTGTAAAAAAAATTGCCCTAAATAAGACAACTAAACTGTTTCGTTAAGTAAAACGTTAAACCAACGGAGATACCATTACCGTCAAGCTTTGCTTGTAAAGTTGGCAATTAAATCGACCTGAGTAAGTCACCTTAACTGCTCTAGGTGATACCATACCTTTGTACTTAGATACATAAAGTTGGCAAAAATTTGTCCTAAACACGACATTAAACTATTTCGTCTCTTAGACGTTAAACGAGCGTTGACTTTAGGTAGCTACCTCACGGTTATCTAAACGAGCTTCTGATTAGGGTTTTCGGTATACACCGCGGGTGGGGATTCAAAACCGAAGTTTACTTGTAGTTGATTTGTAAATTTGATATAACATGGCCCCCTGTCTAACATAGTCATTTATGGAAAACGTGTTAAGAACTTCTAACTGCTTGTTCCCTGCTTTGTCAAAATAACTTTTAGGGGAGAACACATTTGCAAAATTGAAATTATAAGTAAATAATTTTATGGTGTAGTCCAGTCGCGCTTAGCGATTGGTGCAAAAGAAAGGTCGTGCGCAAGACTAATCTGCTACACATAGCCGATCTAGCTCAGTTGGTAGAGCCTCTGATTTGTAATCAGACGGTCAACGGTTCGAATCCGTTAATCGGCATGGAGCATAGCTCCCAAGTATACTTGGTAGGTCTGTACATCCCCGCGGTTGGGAAGATACAGACCTACTTACTTACTTAGACTGTTACCTATAGTATGGTCAAGCGTTATAAAGTTTTTAGACTACCCACAGGTCTAATTACAAGCTTTGTTTAGGGTTTTCGGTGAAGACCTCGTTGGGGAAAACCGAGTTTTGTCAGATAAGAGACATTAAATCTTATCGAGTGAATGTGCGGAAGATAAAATCTTTCGCATTTTTGATAGAAAGGGAGTGGTTTCACAATGTACAAAGAAGTTGTTTTAGATGAGTCTATTTTGGACTTAGAATCTTGGTTGCCACAATCTACAATAGATGAGGTTGCTGCTTTAATTTTATATTTAGAATCACAGGAAGAAAACACTCAGTCGGTATCCTCAACAAACCTTTGATTTTTCAAGGTTTTTATGTTATACTTAATTTAAATTTTAGAAACACAAAGAGAGAAAGAAAGATGATAAAGAAAATAATGAGTCAGTCACTTACTGGTACAAACCACGACAATGAAGACATTTATAAAGTCTATAAGAACTATGTTTGGGTTATGGATGGTGCTACAGATTTATTTGATACACCTAGTAAGTATGGGTTTTCGGTATCCCAAGTCATGCAAACTTTAAATCAAGCTTTACCTAAAGAATGTAAAGCTTATAAAGGGTTGAAAGACATTTTAGCTTCTGCAATCTCACAAGTGCAAGCTACATATTTATCCTCTGATTTAATTTATGATTACTCTGAGTTACCAACTTTTGCTTTTATGTTTGGTCGCTTTATTGGAGATATTTTTGAGTATATTTACTTAGGAGATTGTTATTTAGTGGTAAATCAAGTAGATTTGATTACAGATAATTCCTTTGCTCCTTTTGTACAAGCAAATAGAGAAGAAATTGCTCACTTAAAGACTCTCAGCGATATTGATTTAGAGTTTGAGGTTAGAGAAGTTTATAAACGAACTCGCCACTTAGCAAACCATCCTCAAGGGTATCGAATTGGGAGTCTCGATCCAGAGTGTGCTTATTTGAGTAATCAAGGTTATTTCCCTTATAATGGTCAAGAGTTGATGTTTATGACAGATGGTTTTTACAATATGTTTTCCAAGTTTGGTTCTATAAGTCGAACACTTTACGAAATTCAAAACTTGCATTTAGAAGGTTCAGTTAAACTAGACGATGCAACCGTTGTAGTAGTGAGAGGGAGTTAAGTTGTTTATTCCTTTTCAAGAGGGGTATTCTATTTCATATGTACCCTCTACATATACTCCTTACTTCTCTAATGAGTTTCAACAAGATTATATTTCTAGTAATTATCCAACTGCCTTTAATGGTTCTACTGTTCGGTTAGAAAATATAGACAGACATGAGAGTGGTGCAGTTTCCTTAACTTGTTCACCTTTAGACTTTTACTCATTTCTAATAAGTAATTTATTAGTAACTCCTACAGAGATAACTTCAGACACCTTTGAAAACTATCTTACTTGTTCCTATTTAGCGAATGTGATAGCAGTAAGTGTTTTGATATATGACTCAAAATCCGTGTTGTTAACTAAACGAAGTGCGACTGTTTCTATTAGTCCAAACTCAGTAGGGGTATCCGTCACAGGTGGAGTTACTTTAAATGACCTAAGATCATCTGATTGTTTGCGCTCTGCAGTTCAAATTGAGGTAAAAGAAGAGTTAGGTTTGTCTGTTTCTTTTGCAGATATAATAGTTTCAGGTCTTTATATCAGTAAAGATAAACTTCAACCTGTTGCAATTTGTTTTGTTAAGGTGTCTGACATAAGGTCATTATGTTTGTGCGGTGAGGATATTGAGTTTGAGGTGCAGTCTTTTGAATTTGTGTCTTTTCACGCTTTATCTAAACTAGATTTAACCTCATCTACGGACACTACACAGTTTCACTTGAATTATTTTATTTCTGAGGTTGTTCCCACTCCCTAGTTGAAACAAACTAACTAAAACCTTGACTTTTCAAGGTTTTTATGGTATAATTAAGAAAATTAACTTGGAAAGAAGTAAAGAAAATGAAACTTACTAAGAAAATGGAACATGATTACCAAACTTACTTAGATCAGTTTGGTTCGCAAACAACTGTAGATGAGTATAAGCACCTTATACGAAAGTGCAATCCGAATGCTTTGTCTGATAGCTTAACTCATTATTTAAAACGTTTCTTCTTCGATATTGTAGAGGTTTCTGTTTCAGAAGACAAACTTAAAGTTGTAGTAAAGGATAGAGGAGAAGTAGAGCTAGGAGTGATTACTAGCCACTACGCAAACTTTCCTATGCTATACTCGGTATCCACACATGATGCAGTCAAATTGTTGTCTCACATTTGGTACAGTTTTGAAGATGGTTTTGATTTAGCTTGTCTGACTGGGTATTGGGATTACCCGGAGAAGTTTGAGGGTAGTGATGTTCTTCAGTTTGAACAACCTATTCCTCAAATCACCTCGGTTCAATTCAGAACTTCGATTGAAGAGGTTTTTATTACAAATAAAAGTGCAGGAAAACGAGTTTACCTAGAAAAGTTAGAGCATTTGCATGAGTTAAGTAAAGTTTTAGATTGGTTGTCTTGTTCTAACTATGTAGAACTTCCCAATTCCGATTGGGTATCCTCACTAGAAGTTTTACCTTACACATCTGAGTCTACGATTAACACTCAAGTTTGTGTTCGTCCATTTATTGAGGTGAAGGTCATTTAACTATGGTCAAGTTATATAATACACAAACAGTAGGTGTTCGTTACTTTTCTGATAAAATTGTTGAGCAAAATGAAGTCACTCTTGAAAATCCAACCTCAAATTGTAAAATTGTTAAAATAAAAGCAGACAGGATTTGTAAAGACTGTGAAGCAGTTATTCCAAAGGGTACAAGATGTTATACTTTCAATCCTAGGTTGAAATCTCGCTATTGGGATTGTTTTGATTGTCTTCCAGAACCGGACCAGATGGTTGAGAGGGAAGTTGGGGTAGTAACTAGTAGTGACCATTTACTTTATTACTCCGACCGTTTCGGTAGATTGGGTCAGCGTGTTTCAAAAAAAGCAAGCTACTAGAGAAGAGATAAAGCACTTTTATTCTGTAAAAGAAGAAGTGGAAGAAGAGTCTTTATTTGGCTTGCATTTTGATGATTATTAAACCGAGGGGTATCTTAAAATTTCCTTGTTTATTTGTATAATAGCTTTTGCAAATGAGATAGAGTCATTTATTCGAAATAAAATGATTGAAATTTAAAAATTAGAGAAAGGATTGGTAAATTATGTCTTATATCAAACCACCCACTAAAGAGGAAAAAGCAGCTTATTTGGAGAAATTTCAAACTGTATTTTTGTTTACTTTTTTAGCTTCAGTTTTTGTAGTTTTACTTTTTGTTTTAGGTTATTTATTGTATCGTCACGCGGATACAATAAATTATATAGGTTTACCATTATTGATGGTAGTTATTCTTTCGGGAGTTATAGGTTCCACTTATGTTGAAGTTTATGAAAATTGGAATGTGATTTACAATCGCCATAGAGTAGGACATTATGCTTACTACATGAACTCCATATTCGTAGCCTTATTTATGACTGTGGTATCCTTTGGTTCTTACTTTGCTTTACCTCTAGTTGGTGTGCAGGTATTAAACCCATACTTGTTATCTTTTATCTCTATAGTCTTGACTACTATATTTACTTTGTACTACATATTTAAAGTAAAGAAAGACAAACCTCCTTTACCTTCTTTGACTACAGAAGAGAGTGAAGCTAGAGAGTTTTTAAAAGACCTTTATTACAGAAAACTTGGCTTAAACAGTTCACTTAATGGTACAGAGTACCTTTTACTATCTGATAATTATTCTAGGTTAGGTTGTCTTGATTATTACATCAATTACGGAGTATTTAATCTCTCGCAAGTTGCTGAGTGGGTAGAACATTTAGAGAATAATGAGATAACAGTAAGTACGCTCTTTGTTCAAATGGATCAACTTAATAAAGAGCATAACAAAGAGAAGTGCAAAGAAGTGTATGAAAAAGCCAGTGATTTACTGAGTTACTGGAGAGAGCTACCAGCACTTATGAGAGATTCTAAAAGACTTAGAAGTAGACTTCAACGTTATTTAGACTAGTTAGTTGCTTAAAACAAACACCTTTGAAGAAATAGTGCTTGTTTCTCTTTACGTACACTTAAGGTTAATTTCGGTATCCTACTTTTAGGTTATTTCTTTGCACTTTCAATACTTTTTAATAAGTTTTTCAAATTTAGCTAATTTTTTATTGACAAAATTTACCTAATGTAGTAAAATAAATACAGTTAAAACTTGAAAGGAGGTCTCTTCACATGGAGAAAGGTAAACAAATCTTTATCTATACGCGTAAACTAAATGCAAATAAGTCTCATAAAGAGCAGTTTGCAAAACGTTTCCATATGGCAGAAGATATTTATAAGAAAACGCTGATTACATTGTTAAAGCGTTACTCCAAGATGAAGAAAGACCCCCTGTACAAGAGAGCTTACAAGTTCCCTAAAGGAAAAGAGCGTAATGCGATTTTGAAAGATTTAGGGGTTAAGTACGACCTTGTAGGTAAGTTCACGGCAGGTAAGATTGCTAATGATTACCGTAATGCTCGTAATTACAGTGATTATATTCCCTCTGATACTGCTGTTCGATTAGGACATAGAGCTTGGGGTGCTTTTAGCAAAGTTAGGTTTGCTAAAGGTGCGGATAAAGTAAATCTTAAAGGTACGTTGATTTCATTTGAGGGTAGTAGAGATATAGGAATTAGCGTAAAAGGTAATGTTTTCACTATTTCTACTCGCAAAAAGAAAGTTTCATGTACTATTCGTAACGAAAATGATGATTTTGAAGAAGAAGTCTTGCGTAATACATTGAAGTACAATCGTCTCGTTCGTAGGTTTGAGTTTGGAGAGTGGAATTATTATGTACAATCTATTTTTGAAGGAACTCTCCCAACAAAGTACACTTCCGAACTTGAAGGTTCTGTAGGGATTGATATTGGTATATCAACCATTGCGGTATCTTCTTATTACCAAACAGAGTTAGAAGAACTAGCTAAAGATGTAACTTTGGATCAACAAGAGGTTACTCGTTTAAGTCGCAAACTTGACCGTCAACGACGAGCAAATAACCCTCATAAATACAATGAAGATGGTACTATTAAATGTGGTGTTTGTCAACCTTGGGTTGACTCTAAAGAGTATTTGAAAACCAAAGCAGAACTTTCTGAGTTACACCGTAAATCAAAAGAACAGCGTAAATTGGCTCATAAAACTCTAGCTAACAGAATCGTCCGTATGGGTTCTACTTTTGTGGTTGAGCAGATATCCTTTAAAGAATTACAAGCTCGCACTAAGGAAACAAAAATCAATGAACATACTGGTAAATTTCAATCTAAGAAACGCTTTGGTAAAACTATTTTACACAAAGCACCAGCTATGTTGATTGAGCAAATTCGTTATAAAACCATGTATCAAGGTAAAACTTTCATTCTTGCAAATACCAGAGAAGTAAAGGCTTCTCAGCTAAATCATTTAACTGAAGAGTACACAAAACCTTCTTCAAGTACACGTGTGAAGATGATTGGTGATGATTTAGTTCAACGTAACTTATACTCTGCTTATTTACTTCAGCATGTAGGGTTAGATGGTGTAACAGTAGACATTAAGGGATGTAAATCAGATTTTGACACATTTTTACGCAATCAAGAGTTTACAATGTCTCAACTAACTACAGATTTAAAATCTATAGGTAAAGAATACTTTAATTAAAAACTTGTCCTAAATAAGACTTTAAACTGTTTCGGAGTTAATTTGGAGACTTCGTGAGGAGGTCGTTAATTCAAACACAGGTTTGATTGACTTCTGAGTGACTAGGTGTTTATTCTTGACTCAAAAAAGCAATGTACATAAGAGGTAACTCTCACTTGAGGGGTATCCAGTAGTAACTTCTGAGTAGACAATAACATTTATGTTGCAGCTTTGTCTAATAGATAGGTTCATTAAAAAACTAAATATTCGAGGTTTTGGTACTTATTTGAACATCAAGTTTCCAAAGGTACTAGATGCTGAGTTATTGAGGTGAGGAATTTTTGATATCTGTTTGAACGTCAAGTTTCCAAAGGACATCGTAATTAACAAGTATGATTTGTCATGTTTGGGTACCTATTTGAAACTCAAGCTTCCAAAGGATATCTTTTTCTTTTTCATTATACTTTATTGGTTTGGCACCTTCTTAATTTAATACAGTTTCAAAGACGTGTGAGCAAATTATATAAGGTTTGGTAATACTATGTTTATCAAGGATTTATAACCTATATATAAGGGAAATTTTGATTTAGATTTAATAGAACACTTACTTTAAGTGTTTTTTTTTTGACTTTTTATAAGTTTTTTGATATAATAAAGAAAATAAATGAAAGAGAAGTTTAAAATATGTATGTTTTGTCTATTAAATTAGATCCTAGAGGTTACGAAAAGCAGTTAGAAAAACGCTTTTGGTTGATGTATAAGTTGAAAAGAGCTACTATTCAGTGGTTCAATACACAGGAGCACAGAAGGGTATCCTCAGAAGAATATAAACTCCTAGCAACTGAATTTAAAGAGTATTTAGAGGTTAAAGATACTTTATCTAAAGCAGACCAAAAAGCTCAAGATAAAGAGTTCATGAAGAAGTGGGGCGAGTTAAATTCGACATTCAAGTTAGACTCTAGTAAGTTTGTGAAGTATACTGATTTGGGGCAAGCGACTAATATGTTCAGACGCTATTCCGAAGAAGGTTATGTGAATTGGTCTACCTTTGAAGATTTAGCTTTAGCAGTTAAGAAAGGGTATTTGAAGCGCAGAAAACAACCTAACTCAGAGAATACTATGAAAATTCCTCGCTATGTAGACTTTCATGGTTTTATTGTTCGTAAGCGTAATTTAAATATCACTCAAGATGGGTTATATTTAGGTGGAAATAGAGGAGCTGAGAAAGAGAAGGGTATTTACTTACCGTTTGATTTTGAAGCAAACAAAGGTAAAGATATTGAGTTAGCTTATGCCTTATCTGAACAAAAGATGTCATATTGGGGTATTTATCGAAAACAAGACAAGTTTGGAAATTGGGTTTATTACGCACAGATTATATTTGATGGAGAACCTTATCGTTACCAGCTTGTTAAAGGTAACGAAAAAGTTCTTATTTCAGTTGATGTAGATACTTTAGAGTTGACTGCAACCAATAGTAAGAATACTATTCGTTATGATTTAACTAGAGATTTCGGTATCTCAGATAAATTATCTAATTTGGATCGTTTGATTGAAAACTCTCGTCGAGTAAACAATCCTCAAAATTTCAATGAAGATGGTACAATTAAACAAGGTCGTCTCAAGTGGAACAATACGAAGACTTATTACAAATTGTTAGGTAAGCGCAGATATATTTGGCACAAGCTAACTCAGACTCGTAAGAACTTTTATGGTCGCGTAATCAATGATTTGTTAGGTTTTGGTTCTGAATTTGAGGTTCACATGCAAGACTTCAAAGCATTGCAGGAGCGTATCCAGTATAACAAGGAAACTATGTCTTGGTTTGACTCTCGCAAGTCAAGAGGTGCTGAGATTATGTTCAATGCCCCTTCTGAGTTTATTCGAATGTTAGATACTAAATTAGCGTATAATGGTTTATCAGCAGTAAAACAAATAAAAGTAAAAGAAAAACAATAAACCTCTTGACAATCAAGAGGTTTTATGCTATACTTATAAATAGTTAGGGCAGTTCACAGTCCTGTGGAGATATTTTATATCTTTGCGAATAACCTTGCATAAAGGGAAACTACGGTAAGAACTTAGTTGTGAGGTTTTGGTACTGGCTTGTTTGTACACATAGTGAAACATCGGTTGCTTGAACTTGTATATAACAAGCGTTTTAATAACTGTTTGTATACTTAGTGAAACGACTGCCTGTTTTTCAGCAATGAGTCAGATGTTTAGGTGCTTAGTTCTTCATTTGGTGAAATACTAGACTAGATAACTCTTGATTGCTAAAGGTGTTGGTACTCGTTAATTTGTACACTTGGTGAAACTCCGTTACTAGCCACATGAACAACAAAGAAGTTTTGGTTCTTGTATATGTAAATTTAGTGAAATCTGGTTAACCGAATAATGTAAAACAAACCTATTTTGGTATCGGTTTATTTGTACAATTAGTGAAATTCGTTTTTGTTAACAACTTTAGATTTCTATTAAGTTTTGGTACTAGTTAATTTGTATAGGTAGTGAAACTCAGTCAAAGCAGATATAGTAGTGAACTCATTTATTTGTAACTCTTTGGTATTCAAAATTTAGGTGTTTGTTTATTTGTACACTTAGTGAAACTTCATCGAAAATCAGGTAAAACTCTCTTCTGAGTTTTAATCTTAGTGAAATAAGCTATATTTACGAATATTAGTAGTTGATTTAGTGTATTTATCATTTTAAACGGTGTTAAATATATAGCGTAAAGCTGATTACTTTACGTGAAACAAATTATACATATAGAAAGGTTCTTATTTTCCGACTTTTACTTGTCTTAAAGGAACGTACTCTAGGTTTAATTTGTGATGTTTCATATTTTCTTCTTTTTAGCAGCGCTAGAAAGAAGGTGGAGATTAGTAGAACTGTTGCTCCAATTACAGTTCGGTCTAAGTTTGAGGTTCGAGTCCTCAAGTCTTCATTCCAATTTAGCAGTTTGGACAGAAGAATAAAGCAGATGTTTGTCTGCTCTTTTTCGTAGGGAGAAAATTTTATCTCAGATAGCTCTCAGAAGTCCCAGATTGCCTCAGATTAAATTCTAAATGTGAGGTTGATAATTTATATCTCCTAAACTTAAAACTCGTTAGAAAGCAAATTAGAATGGTTTTACGTTATGAATGAAAAAGATAAGAAAGTAGTAGACTTTTTAAAAGCACAGAGACTCTTCATAGCAGATAAGAATCGGTATCAATACTTGACGGACTTGATTTCTGCTTTTGAAAACGGTATTTATTCCTCAGATATGTCAGAGGAAGAGTTGCCACATAAGGTTTGGTTGAACATTCAAATGGCTCTAGGTGGGTGGTTTGAGCGAGACCTTGATTAGGGGGTGCGAATTTTGTTTTTAAACAAGTCTGAAATTTTAGCTCGATTGAGAGACTTAGATTTAAAGTCAGAAGGAGTATCTTCACCAACTGAGGTGCTAATTGTAGGTGGTTCTGCACTAGCCTTACTAGGTGAACCTCGACTAACTTCGGATATTGATTACCTTGGTTCTCTTAACTATTTACCTAAAGAGTACCTAGCAAGTTTAGGTTTTTCAAATAATGTGAAGACTTTTTTCGCTTTGTACGGTACTGATGAATATAGCGCTTTAGAACTGAGTGGGTTTAAGAATTTAATCGTTAAAGTTCTGTCTTACGAGGACATAACAGTTATGAAGTTGTTCTCTTCACGCAAGAAAGATTTAGAAGACCTAATTCAATACATACTTCCTAAATTGACAAGTTATTCTAAATTAAAGCAGAAGATTGAAACTTATAAAGAGTATTATTTCTTTAATTCTGACTTACCTGAATTGAACCTGAACCAGTTTGACTTAATTAGAGACAGATTAAGAAAAGAACAGAGGGTTATTTTGGTAGAAGATGCTTCAGTTTCTTTAGGTACTTTCTTAAAGTCACTTCGATTATTGACTTATACTCAGAACACCTATGGAAGAGATTCTATGTCTCACTGGTTAGATAAACCTTTAATTGAAGTTGCAACTCAAACTAGTCTGCTGGGGTATCTTTATGCTCACAAGGGTTTAAAAGTTTTAATTTAAGGGGAAGTTCATGACACTAAAAACATTACAAAAACTAGACAAGGAACTTAATTACTTGTTGAAAGATGGAACGCTCGAAGAGGTTCTAACTTTTCTCGGTATCCGATACTACGAAGGTAGTCTAAACTATGGTAATGAGAATAGACTTGTCTACGAATTTGAAGGTAATGGTCTGATAGCCATTTCGATTTCTACTATAGACGGTTCGGTTAAATTATGGGGTAAAGTTCATAATTCTATTACTAGTGGACGCTATCGTTCCTTTTGGGTATGGTTGATTCAACACTATAATCTACTATTTGAGCGTTTGATTTATTTGTTGAATGAGGAGTATAAGTCTCTAGGTGATTTAGAATACACAATCGATATTCAAGGTGAATGTTTCAATCTTGAATTACCTTCTAATAATTTAGATTCACTGGAAACTGTAAAACTCGTTTTACTTTCAGCGGTTGACTTAGAGAAATTATAATCATGAATTATTCACACTTGTGGAAAACTCTCCAAAATTATGTGCATAACTTTTTAAGTTTCATGGATCAACATCCTTACGTATTCGTAGGTTTGTTAATCTTTCTGTTTTTGAGTTGGTTTCGAATTGGTTGGCTCATGTTTCATAGAGCTAAGACTAAAGCAGATAAGAAGAAAACTGTGCAATGGTTTTTCAATGGGTTGATTGTCTTACTTTTAGTATCCCTTTTGTTGCTTTTATTAGTTATGGGAGTGTTTTGAGTAGTATAATACTTGACTTATTCTTTTATTTGTGTTATAATAAGACATACTTAAAATAAAAGATAAATAGGAGAGCAAAATTATGGCTACAACATATAAATTAGGTTTGTGTGACAACCGACATGAAATAAAAGATGTAACAACTTACATCTTTTCTGAAGGTGATATTAGCTTCCCTATTAACCCTAAGACTTTGAGAAATAAAGTTGTAGAAAAGTTCAATGAGTTAGGCTTTACTGATGGTGATGATTTAGTCATTTATGTGACTGGATTGACTCCAGCTTTAACTGCGGTTATTAGAATTGCATTTAAACATTCTATGACTTTAACTGCGATGCACTATGATAAGGATTCTAAGTCCTATATTAAAGATGTAATCTTCTCTCAGAATGATGTAGATGATTCGTCAACAGTTTCTACAAACTATTAAATAGTTAAAACTTTATTTAACTATTTAATAGTTTTTTCTTGCACTTTATTTTGATTTGTAGTATAATAAACTTATCACAGATGGAGGTTTCTATGTATAGAGATAGTGAATTAACTCAGTCTACTTATAAATTAAACCAAGTAGCAAAGATGTTAAGTGTAACTCCTACTACATTAAGGAATTGGGAGAAGATAGGGAAGGTTGAGTTTGATAGAACTCCTACAAATATTAGATGTCTCCCTAGAAATAAGTTGATAGACTTGTTAGATGAACAAGGTTTGTATTACAATGACAGTAATACTCAACAAAAAGATGTTATTTATGCTAGAGTTTCGTCTCATGACCAAAAGAAACAAGGTGATTTAGATAGTCAAGTTCATTTCTTAGTGACTGAGATTAAAGATTTACAAAATGTCGTTGTACTTTCAGAAGTTGGTTCTGGTGTAGATGATAAACGAAAGAAACTCCAACAACTTATTAAAATGGTTATGAGCAATGAAGTGAATAGGGTTTTTATTGCTAATAGAGATAAATTGGCTCAAGTGGGTTTTCACTATTTAGAGACAGTCTTTAATGCTAAAGGTGTTGAGATTATAGAAGTTAAACAAGATATGTAAGAACGGTCTATATAATAAACCTACATAGAAAGGAGACATACATGCGTAAGCGAAAATATATTGTGGTTACACAATTACACGAGCAAAATAACAAAGATTTGATTGAATATGTAGAAGTTGCTCGTCATGCTTACGCTAAAGCTGTGCGTGAAACTTTCTATTGTATTAAAAACTTAGAAGAGTTTAATAAGTCTAGTTTTAACACTTATTTACAAGACTCTTACAGTATTACCAAACGAACTGCTAACTCAATTATATCAGATGCTCAAGGTCAAATAAATAGGCTCAAAGGGTTAAAATGTTATGAGAAAACTCAGTTAGAGCGAAAAATAAAGCAGTTGGAAACAAATGTTATTCCAAAACTAGAACAAAAACGAGATGATACCTCAACTATGTTGAGGTTAGGTTTAGCGGTATCCTTAGTTTCTCAACGAAATTTAAGGCGCAAGATAGTTGCTAAGAAACAAAAGTTAAATCGCTTAAAACAAAAATTAGCTAATTTAACTTATCAGATTGAAACTTCTAGTTTTAAATTGTGTTTTGGTACAAAATACTTGTTGCAAAGAGATTATACTGCCTTTGTAGAAGGTAGAGACAGTCAGATGTCTTTCGTGGGTGCGAAATGTGAAACCTCTTGTAATCATCAACTACAACTTAGGTATAACTCTAAAAATAATCAATTTGAACTTAAGATGCGAAAAGATTTTGGTGGATTTAAAGACTTAAAAGGCTCTGGTCGTTTCGTACTTGGTAAACTTTACTTTAGACATCATAAGGATAAGATAGTCCGTATCCTTAAAGAGAAGAATAGTCCTCTAAGTTTTAAAATTATCAAGAGAAATAATAGATACTATCTCTATTGTACGTTTGAAGTACAACTTGATTCTGATGATTTCTTAACACGTTCTACTTATGGTACTATTGGTTTAGACTTCAATAAAGGGTTCATTACTTTGTCTGAGATTAATCGATATGGTCACTTAGTTCAAACTCAGTTTTTACCTTATCGGTTTAAGTCTGGGAATAGAACTAGAACCGATTTACAACAGATTGTAGCTAATGTAGTGCATTTGTCATTGAATGAGGGTAAGGATTTATGTATTGAAAATTTGAACTTTGATAGAAAAAGAGCTAAAACCGAAACAAAACAAGGTAAGAAGTATAATGATATGATTCATTCTCTTGCATATAGTCAGTTTGTAGATTTAGTAGAAACTATAGCTTACAGGAATAAAGTATTTATTAGGAAGGTCAATCCAGCTTGGACGAGTTGGATTGCAAAACAGAAATATTGTCCACAAATGAAGCTAAATGTTCATGTCGGAGCTTCATTTGTAATTGCAAGACGTGGACAAGGTTACAAAGACACCGTATAAGTTCTTTGAACAGACAACCTTATACAAATGTATTAACTGCAAGACAAGTTAGCATTTCCCTGTAAGGTGGTGTTAAGTAGAAGCTTTAACAATAAGTGCTATTGTGTAGCTTTTAAAGTTGAAATAGTATGAGTTAAAGTGGAATAGGTTAACTGTAAGACCTTAAGTTGAAAAACTTTAAAATTGACCTTAATGATTTTATAATTATTGAGTTACGGTTGCTTGTCCGTAGTATTTTAATAGAATTAAAAGTGAAGGAGAATTACCATGTCTATTGTTACATTTAAAGATTTTACGATTGACAATATTACAGATAGAGTCCATAATGTACGTGAGTTTCACGGTACTTTCGCAGATAACTACACAAATATTTGTGAGATTTTAATTGAGATTTCAACTACTATTGACGGTAAAGAGGTTGAGTTAGATATGACAATCGAACCACAAGAAATTGGAGAATATGGTTGTTATGGAGATGATAGAGACAAAGGTTTCGGTATCTCTACTGAAATTTTCAAAGATTTGATTTCTCATGCTATTGAAGGTGTAGATACTTTGACTTTGAATGACTTTATTCATCATTATTTTGAAAAGTTTGGGCATACACATAGCGTAGAATTGCGTTATGGGAAACGTGCTTATCTAGGTCACACAAGTTTGTATTTGACAACTGAGGAGTCTAAGACTAAGAACGCTGTGTCTTTGGTAGATATTCTAGGTGATAAAGTACAGTTAATAGATTTAACAACTGAGGTTATTTCATTTACTTTAGATGATGTGACCGTAGAGCAAGTTGAAGAATTAGTTGAGGGTGTGAAACTTAGTAAATCGAATCACAGAGCCTATGAATTATCTTTAGACCACTTGCAATATGCAAAAGAGGTAGCAGAGAAGCGTAGTTCTTTTGTTTATTACAAGTCAGCTTTGGAGTTATTACTAGAAGTTAAATCAAAACACCCTTGGGGAATCCTTCCATTGGAGCTTGTTTGCAAAAACAATATTGTCAGAGGAGAGCTTAAATCTTTGCTCCCAAGTTCAATTAAGAAAATGGAAGGTGATAACCTTGTTTATAGTTTGGAAGAGTTGTTGAGAAGGGTTAAGTAACATGACAGTGCCAAAAATAAGAGCTTGGGATTCAGAGCTTTGTCTTATGATCCCAGATAATTGTTTAGAAAAAGATGTAAGTGGTAAAATTTATGTAGTTTGTTCACCTGTTACCGGTAGGAAGTTACTGATTGCGCATGAAATAGATCCACAACATGTTATGCAATCTTTCCATGTCTTTGATAAAAGATTGAACGGTACTGAGCTTTATGAGGGTGATATTGTAGAGTTTGAAGATTATAATTCAGACTATGGCGATACCTATATGAATTTTGGTGTCGTGGAGCTTACTGACTTAGGTTTAAACATAACTAATCGTTTTGAGGTTGAGTTAGAAGATTTATTACTAGGTAATAATCAACTTGACGTGAAAGTTGTTGGTAACATTTATCAGAACAAAGATTTGTTAGAGGAAAATTAAGATGACATTTAATTTGAAACAACTGCAAAAAACTATATACAGAAAGTCAGTTGACTGATTTTGCTTTGAAAGATTTACCAACTTATCCAGACTCTTATACATTGGTGAGTTTGACTGAGTTGATAGAGTTTGAGTCTGAACTACGTAAGCAGTTTCGTGGAGTCTTTGTAAAACAAGAGGTTCAACATTATCAATATGATTTTGAAACTGGTACAGTCTTTCTTTATAATGAGTATGTTGGCTTCTGAGACTTGTATCACTACAAAGTAACTATCTCAGAATTAGTAGATATTGTAAAAGGTAAGCGCTCTTTGGACGAATTTCCGATTGACTCTGATTTAGACCTGTATTGGTTCCTAGAGAACCAAGAAAAGGAAGTCTTGCTAGGTTTGCTTTACAAAGCGTTGAAAGGGAAGTAAAGGATTTCATGAATAAGACAATGACTTACAAAGTTTGGGACACTAAGACGAAGCAGTTGTTCCAAGTAACTGGGATTGATTATACCCAACAAGAGATTTACCCAGTAACGGAAGATGAAGATAAACGGTTAATCCCAATGTCTGAGGGTCTCCTCTTACCCTAAACTCCTTTCGTAGACTCCAAAGGTCAACCTTTGTTTGCAGGACACATTATTGAAGATGCTGATACAGTTTATTTTTCTGATGGTTCTTTCTACGAAAACCAAGATGAAGCTTATGGTGAAACTGAAACTAAGAACTATTTTGCTTTAGAGTTTGATGATTTTAAATTTCTGCTTACTAAGAGTAAGTATGGTTTATTGGGAGATTCTGCTTTGTGGTCTTCTATTTGTGAGGATAATATGCGAGTTTTGAGTGATTTTCTACGGTCGTCAGAGGATTTCACGATTGTAGGGAATATTTACGAGAGCAAAGATTTGATTGAAAATAACGAACAAAATTAAAAGAGGTTAAGTTATGAATGAATTAGTAAATGAATTGAATGCAGTAATGGACAGCAGTTTCGAGCGCATTGTGGGTATAGGTAAATGGATTTTGTACTTTGAGCGCTTGAAAGCCAACAATGTAAAAGAGATTTTCCGAGTAAGTGTTAAATCTAAGAATATTCGATATTACTGTGTGAGTCATGATACCTCTGTAATAGATGTGTCATTGCAACGACCTACGGATAAGGTTACATTTAATACTGTTGATGAGATTTTAGAGTACATTTACGGTGGGTAGTCCAAAATATCCTCAACGTTTATAAAAGTTTTAATAAATAGAAAAGAAGGACTTTGTATGTTTAATAATTTAAAACCAGAGGAGCTAGACTCCATTGTACGCAGCATTTCACTCTTTAAATTACCAAAAGATGTTGTTTATTATAGTGAGCGTACTTTAGAAGATAACCTCCCTCACATGTTGGAAGAAACCAAAGAGCAAGAAGGTTGGCTCTTTGTTGAAGGTAACAAAAAGTTTTACTACAACCCTCACAGAGAGTCTTTACTAGTGAAATTTTCTGATTCGGTACTGAGCAAACCTTACAGGGTATCCCTTTCTGAGCTACCTTCTGTACTGCAAGGAGAGTGTAACTTATCTGAGTTCTCCGTAGATAAAGAAATTTACCTAGCAGATTTTGTTCAGGAGTTGACTCCAACAACTAGATTGATTTTGTTATATCAACTATTGCTAGAAGGTGCTGATTTTGATGTAGAAGCTTTTTTAGAACGACAAGGAAACAAAGATGATTAAAAATGAACTAAAAGAAATGCCCCTCTTAATTGCCAAAATAGAAGAGTGGTCTAAGGTTAGGGGTATCGACAAACTTCCTTACGAAACCCAACGCTACAAAATTATGGAAGAGTTTGGAGAGCTTTTCGGTGCTTATTACCGAGGAGATTTAGAATTATTAAAAGACTCTCTAGGCGATATTGTTGTCACTTTGATTATCTATGTTCAGCAGTTCTCAAAAGGTGAGCGTAATTTCTTTGAAGAATATTGGTGGATTGACAAGGGTGGGTTTAATTACTTAGGTTTCCATCTAGACCAAATCGCTATTTCGACTAATTTAATTTGGTCAGGTGCAAGCGGTATCTGGGTTTTACGAGATGTTGTTGCAGACTTGAAGCATATTGCGAAGTATTATGGTTGGAGTTTGACTGAATGTGTAGAACACGCTTGGGACGAGATTAAAGATAGACGGGGTAAAGTTGTGGATGGAAAATGGATAAAAGAGAAGGATTTGAAAGATGCAACAAATTAAAATTTTTACAACGGATTCTGGTTTTAGAGAAAACTGGGTTTCGGCAGATGACAAAGCAAACAAGTGGCTTTCTGAAAACCCAAATGTCCGAGTCTTAGATATGCGTTATCAAGCAAATGTCTCAGGTTTTGCTGACAGTGGGGTATCCGCTTCTGACTTCCACGAGTCGATTTGTTTGTTGTATGAAATTTCTGACATAGTTATTACATCTCGCACAGAGGATGTTCTTTTAAGTGATAAGAGAGACTATTCTAGCGAGAAATATAAAGTTGATTTTGATTGAGAGGGTATTTAATATGTTACAAACAAAGATCTTTCTAAGTGATAGTGATGGTAACTCTTCACAATTCTGCAGTGCTGCAGATTATTTCAATGCTTGGGTAAAAGATAACCCTACTGTAGAAATTAAAGATGTGAAGTTCCAACACGCTATGACTACTGATAAGTATAATGATGATTCTGTTATGCAAGCTAGTTCTATCTTTGTTTTGTTTGAGCTACCTCTTGGTTTAGAGCCTTTTACACGCTTTAAATGGAACTCTATTTGGAATCGCGCTTCTTTATTTAAAGATAAGCTTGAAGATAGAGATTGGGTGTTCGATAAGCGAAAGGAAGACCTACATTTTCCTTTAGTTGGTAATATTCCTTCGGCTGATATCTCAGTATTGGTAAAACTAACAGATGGTACTTATAGAATTTCTGAATTAGTTTACAGTTATGAATATGGTTACTACTATTTCAAGGGTATCACTGCAGAGCATTTTTCTTGGCAATATTTACCGGAATAGAAAGAGGTTGGTTTTTATGGTAAAAGAACAGTTAGTAAAAATAAATCCTAGAAATTTGGAGTATTGTTCGATTGAGTTGAAGTCCTTACTCAATAAGAAGTTGAACGATAGAGACTTAAAGTTAGAAGTTAATATCTACTCTGACACGAATAGTCCTTTAAACGTTGAAATTGAAGAGAACTCCTTAAATGGGGCTACAGTTTGTTCGGGGTTTATTTGGTGTAACACTACTGATATGGTGTGGAACAGGAAGAGTTCTCTTCTTCCTCTGAGTGCTATTTCCATGCTTGACAATAATCAACTTGCAAAAATCAAACGTTGGACAAAGCGTTACATGGCTGAGCTTGCAACTTATTACACAGATGAATTGAAAGGAAAATAGTATGACTAAAACACAGATGGTATCATTACCTTTGGCTGAGTTAAATGAGCTTTTGGTTAAGGAATTTGTAGTAGAAGAAGCTTTGAAACAAGGTTTAATCTCAGACGATTTTGTTGAAGAAATGCGTAGTGAATTTGAGGGGTAAGGTATGGCTTGGAGAATACATGACTTGGTTCATATAGATATCTAAACGATGGAAACCTTTGATTTCAATTGAGGTGAAAATCTTTTTTAGTTGTCAATGATTTGACTTTTTATTTGTTTTCACTTAAATTTTATGGTATAATTATTTTATGAAGTTTAGTGAAAGGGGTTCGAAAAATGGAAATTAGTTTGACATCCAAATTACGTATTGTGTTTCAATCTGAAGATGATAGAAAAAGTGTTTTTGCTACTCTCATTGCTTATCGTGACGCGTGTAATTTTGTTTCACAATATATTTTCGATCATAATTTTGTTCTAAAACAAAGAGAATTACAAGCTACTCTTTATCATGAGCTTCGTAATCGATTTGGTTTGAAATCGCAAATGGTATTATCTGTTTTTAGAACAGTTATTGCGCAATATAAAACGGTTCAAACGCAACTTCGTAAACAACGAGTTTGGGATGGTTATAAAAAGGATAATCACGGAAAAGATGTTCCTAATTATATTAAAAAGGATTTGACTTTTTTATGGAAACCAATTAAATTTAAACGTCCGCAATTAGATTTAGTACGTAATCGCGACTATAGTTTCAAAAATGATATGTTGTCTATGAACACAATTAATGGACGTGTTTTCGTCAAAGTATATTATCTTGAAGAAAATCCGTATTTCGATGGTTCATGGAAATTAGGAACAGGGAAAGTAGTTCGAAGTGGAAAGCATTGGTTCTTTCATGTCTCAGCAACTAAAGAAGTTTCTGATTTCGAGATGCAAAACTTAAAACATGTAGTTGGAATCGATCGTGGATTGCGTCAAGTCTTAACGACTTATGATGAAAAAGGTCAAACTCGTTTCGTTAATGGTGCATTTATTTCGAAGAAACGCAAACATTATGTTCAATTAAGATCCTGTCTTCAAGCTAAAGGGACGAAATCAGCTAAACGTCGTTTACGTTCTCTAAGTGGACGAGAATCCCGTTGGATGAGTGATGTTAATCATCAACTATCTAAGACACTCGTTGAAACTTATGGTAAACAGACGTTGTTTATACTTGAAGATTTAACTGACGTAACCTTCGACACGGTTCACTCACGTAGAAAAGAGAATCGATATGAGCATCATTCTTGGTCATTTTATGACTTGGAACAAAAACTGAGATATAAAGCTCGCTTAAACGAAAGTGAAGTCGTTTTAGTGGGTGCTCATTATACTAGTCAGCGATGTCCTAAATGTGGAACAATTGATAAATCGAACCGTGATAAAAACATTCACCAATATACCTGTTCTAATTGCGGTTACTCGAGTAATGACGACCGAGTAGGTGCTATGAACATTTATGAACTAGGTAAATGGTTTGTATCAGGTATTGAGAAACCCTCTTTTGTAATTTCAAATGAATAGACACGCGTATACGTATGTCATTGCCGTAGTTCGTCAATCTGCGGATTTAGAAAGTTATTTCTGAAAAGAAGTCTCAATTGTTTTACTCAAATGAGTAAAGAAGGTGGGAGGGAGTTTCTTCTGTTTGACCACCTTCAAATTAGGGACAAGCCACTTACCTTAGTTGGTGGTAATTGACTTGCATTTAACGAATATTCGACTTCCAGATTTAAAGATGTCTCAGTATCCTTCAAGTTTATGTGATGATTTACTGGTGGTTATAGAATTTGAGGACTAAAATAATGTTAGAAATACAAGAAAACAAACCATTCCGTATCAACTTCAAAAACGGAGATCAAACTATTTATATGGTCAAAGACCGATTTCTAAAAATATTCTTCAGAAATGATTTTGGTTGGAGAATTGTGCCAGAGGAAATGTATAACCGCACTTGGTCTTACATAAAGCGTAAGGGTATCACCTATATTTCTGAGTCTGAGCTTCTAGAACTTTCTAAACAGTTCACAAACGGCTCAGAGTTGCTAATTTCAAAAATAGAAAAGGAATAATTTATGGATAATTTAACTAAACCAGTGAAGATTGGAATTGCAGTAGTTTTAGGACTTGTCCTCCTTGGACTTTTCCGTTTAACCGCAGTAAAACGAATCCCAGCTAACACAGTGGGGGTGAAAGTCAGTGCTTTTGGTGGTGTTCAAGATACTACACTTCAAACGGGGTATCACTTACTTGTGCCTTTTATTGACAAAGTTTATACTTTGCCTACTTCGGTGCAGACTAAAACGATGGAGAAAATCACAACTCAGACCAAAGATGGTCAGTGGCTCAATACCAATATTGACGTGAAGTACCGTGTTAACAAAGAAAAAGCCATGACGGTCTTCTCTAACTATACCACTTTGGAAAATGTTAACAATAGTGTGGTATCACCAGCAGTTCAACGTGCAATTGAGTCTGTCACAGGCAGTTATGACATTTATGATATTTTGGGAGATAAGCGTACAGAGGTGTACGAAATGATTGACAAGGCTCTAAAAGATAAGTTTGAGTCTTATGACTTGGAATTTGTTTCATTCACAATCACCGACCAAAAGGTCTTGCTTTTTATAATTGACAAATTTATCTATTTTTGATATAATAGAGAAAATATAGGAGGAACAATAATTACATGAGAAAGAAATTTATGGTTTATTCAGCAGAAGAAGTAAGTAAGAAGTTAAAGAAAGTTTTAATAGATGACGAACAACTGTATATAGTTTCTGTTTTTGAAACGGACTTGTTTGGAAATGACTCTATTTCGCAACAACATAACTACTTAACTTTAGATGATGTACATACGTTGCTTTTAGACTTGTTGGAAGAAACTTATGTTACTTTTTCGGTTAGCAAAGATTCCAAATGGGTATCATTAGGTGTTGTTAACAAAAATTCCAAGATTGCGATTATGAGTATAGAAGATTTGAGAAAACGTAAGAAGTGGTAGGAAATAAAAAAATGGACAAACTATTTGATGAATTGGCAAAATCGCTAAATGTAAGCACAGACTTAGTTCAACAATTTGTAGGGAATTACCCACAATTACGCTCCCAGTGGCAAATATATAAGGTTTTCGACCTTTGGGACGATTTCCTCAGTTTCACTGCCTTGGTTGTACTAGGTATAATGATTTACCTTGGTTTTAAGTACCATTCTGATTTAGAATATGAGTCAGAAGTTGAAGTGAATAACATTCGCAAGAGGTGGATTAAGCACCTAGTGGTATCCTTCCTTGTGCTTTGCTTGGTTGACTATACCTTGTTGTCGATTCAAACCTATTTGGCGCCAGATATTACCATGCTCTTTGAGGTTTTAAAGCAGTTGAAGAAATAAGTAGAGAGTCAACTTAGTTAGGTTGACTTTTAACTTAGTTCATGATAAACTAAATTAAAATATCGGTAAAGGGGTTTTATATGTTATTTACAACAAATAAGAAAGACTATCATGATAGATTGCTGCAATTAGCCTACCAAGTTTTGTGTGAAATCGGTGATATTGCAGATAAAGTAACACTAGGTGGTGCTTATGCTATTTATTCTTCCTATTTCGGGGGTATCTACTCTTTGAGTTCTAGTTCTCGCGAAACTTCTGACTTGGATATTGATTTATACATGAAAGTTGGAGATTTAGATTATACAGAGTTTCAACAACGGTATATTCGGAAAGTACAATCCACATTTGGTTTAAGTTCTAAAGTAGATTTTTTTGCTTTAAAGACAAGAGATACTTCTGTCACTTATCCATTTAAAGTCTATACCGAAGAATTTGGAACGTCAGGTCGTTTGAAGATTGACTTTAAAGAGACTGAGGGTGAACGTTTGTTTTCAATTGCTCCTTTAGAATTATCTTTTATTCGTAAGTTGAGTGTTTCAAACACTTATGTAGACAGAAGACCTAAAGATAAAATAGATGTTTGTAGTATTTTAGTTTACTTTTACACAAATGGTATTTCTAAGGGTGAGATTTTAGAATTAGGTCAACGTTATGGGTTCACTTTTGAATTAAATCCTTCTTGGTATTCCATAGATGCAATCGATAAAGGATTATATTCTTTGAGAAATTTTAAACCTTCACCTTCTATCCCTCATTTATCAAATGATACTTGTTTGTTTTGGGTTCAAGCTTTATTATTGGGGTTGTTTAATTCAAATATACCGGTTAGTGCAGTATTTAAAGAAGGAGTTTGGTATTAAGTGGTGCCTGTATTTTTTGGAGTAGATGGTGGTGTTTTGACAGGGGTTAGTGCTTGTGCAGAATATGGTTTGTGCGCAGGTTCTGATTTTTATACTGAATATAGAGTTCAAGGTTCTTCAAATTATTTAGCAGAAGGGTCTTATATTCATATTATTTCTTCATCTAAACCATTTGAAGTTGTGGAGATGGGGGGACAACCGTTAGTTAGCAAATACCAAGCTATAGTGGATGCTTGTTACTTTTATCATGATGATTCTGCTTTAGCTGAAATTTTTGAAGAACTAGAATATGAGGGTGAACTAGATGTTTGGGTATCTTATGCTAAATCAGTAAATATGGATTCATCTTTATTACAGTTTATTTTATCTATGTTTACAGACGCTTATAGAGACACTTACGATGGTGGTTTTCCTTTAGTTTTATCTAATCGATCATTGTTTACTTAGGTATAAAGAGAAACAAGTTTAGAGCTTGTTTTCTTTTTTGACTTTTTTGTACTTTTGTGCTATAATAAAAGAAATTTAAAGGAAAGGAAGAACTTAAAATTTGAGAACCAAAGAAGAGGTCTTTGAGTTGGTTAAATCACATCTTATTGATTTAGATTCGGTATCAGAAGTCGCCACTCAGCGTAAGTATATTCATGATGAGATTAAGTCTTATTTAGTTGAGAATTATTTAGGTTTCGCAACAAGTCCTTCGGTCAATATTGAGTTGATGAACGCTTTAGATGAGGTTGGTTGGCTTGACAAAGGTACATTTACCTTGGAGGGTAGAGTAGTTGTACCTATTCGCAACGCAGATGGTTCGATTGCTACCTTGGTAGGTTGGCGAAAAGGATTTCCAAAATACTACACGATTGCAGATAAGGATTTTTCTAAAGAAAGTCATTGGTTTAATTTAGACAGAGCCTTGGATAAGTCCTTTAATGGAGATAAGCGGTATCGAGGTTCTATTGTGGTGGTTGAGGGTATATTTGATGCTCTTCATTTGGATGCTTATGGTGTACCAGCTATTGCGACTGTGGGAGCGGACGTAAATGCTTATAAGGGAGCAGTTCTTAACTTGTTCGACAAAGTGATTTGTGTCCCGGATAATGATAGAGCAGGGCAGAGAGCTTTACTAGAGAAGAAATGGCAAGTACCGACTAGTGCAACTTTCTTATATGTAGAAGAAAAGCGGTATCAATTTGGAGAAGGTCTTTCTTTTCAAGTAAAAGATATTGATAACTTTTTAAGTCTATTCGGTTCTCAAATTCATGAGGTTCTAGTGCCTTTGGTGGAGAACAAAGCAGCAGTAGTGGAGAGGTTGAGTTTATGAGTTTATTACAAGATTTAGAGAAAAGTTATGAAGAAATACCAATAGGTTCCCTTTGGCGACACCTCAAGACAGACAACCTTTATACTGTCAAAGATATTGTAGTAGTTGAGTCTGATTTAACTCTCGCGGTATCTTACAAGCGCCTTGGAGATACTAATCGTCTACATTGGCTTCGTCCATTAGATGAGTTTTTAGATGGTCGCTTTAAAAGAGAAGTTCTGTTCAAAGATGAGGTGGAAAATGGGAGTAACAGTGGAAGATAAGGTAAATTATTGGAAGAACTGGATTGGCATAGGTTCTGAGTGGTTAACTGTCGATTTTGAGCCAATAGCAATAATGGTTACAGACATTGTATATAATAGTGATACTGGCTCGATTGAGGTAGAGTATATCTCTGAGGATAATCCTCATTCGATTAACTTTAGTTCAGTAGATCAATTTGTAGATGGTCGTTTTATTCGCGATTATAGAAATTAAAAGTGAAAGCAGGAAACACATGAAAATTGTAAAACGTGATGGTGCAGTAGAAGACTTCGATGCAAATAAGATTTATGGTGCTTTGATTAAAGCAGCGCAGTCTGTATTTGTAGTGAGTGATGATTTGAGACAGAATTTAGCTAGGATTGCACAGAGCGTAGCTAATCAACTTGAGGAGACGCACTCAGAGAATATTACTATTTCTATGATTCAAGCTTTGGTTGAGGAAAAACTCCTCTCCGCAGGGTATCTTCACATTGCTGAACACTATATTTCGTATCGTTTGCAACGAGACATTGATCGTACAGACTACAAGGATAATGTAGTTGTGCATTTGCATTTGGAACGCATTCGCTAATAACTTCCTAATTGTTGAAAAGAAAGAAGAAATAAGATGATTGATATGAGACTGTGGCACTTATACAAGCAGAAGTGGGTTTATGATTTTACACTTACGAGTGATGGATTGGTTTACTTAACTGAGTGGAACAAAAACTCCCTTTTAACTCCACAACCTTTTGAGAAAGCTGGAGTTGTACCTTGTCGAAAAACTCATTTGCTTTCCGATGAGGGTGAGCCGATTTATGAAGGTGATTATATTCACATTCGGTATCATTTACTTGGTTTGGACTTCAAACACTATGAGGGTTTTGTCACTTATACTCCTTTAGGTTTCTACTTAACTAGTGTAGATGGTGCCGTTTTGCCTTTAACTGAGATTATAACTATGTCCTTAGAAGGTACTGTACATATTGACTTATTAGGTACTCGTTTTGAAGATTATTATGAGCAATATAAAGAACTAAGTAAAATTGAATATGTAATTTCAGCAACCGGTGTTTCTTTAGGTATTCCAATAGGATTTCGTTATTACTATGCTGGTTTTAAGGATTTTGATGAAGAATTGAATTTTTTAGAGGATGAGAGTCCTCAAGCAGTTTGTCGTTATGATTCTTATTATCTAGCAGTTCAAACTATGTTGAATTTAAGGTCTGAAGTTCCAGATGAGCGTTGGTACTTTAGAATTGAAATAGCGGGCACTAAGAAAGATGCACATTTGGAGTAAAAATATGAGTGATTTCCACCAAGAATTAGTAAACGCATACCCTTTGGTAAGTCAATTAAACGAACTAGCTTACAATTTAGTTTATCAAGATACTTCTTTTCTTGACTTTGTAGATTCCATTTGTCAACAAGCTAATGTTGAGTATATAGAGTTTCGAGATAAACCTAGCACTATTCCTAGTGGTATCTTTGTTTTGCGCTTCAAGTACAAAAATATAAACAGTGAAATTGAAGTACATATTTTTGAGTTGGTCAGTAATGCCTTGCCTTACACAGATTACGATTTAGTTGGTCGCATTTCAGAAAAGATTGATGCTAGAAAGCGTGAGTTAGACGTTGTTTTAGGTAATTTAGATTATCAAATCAACCAACATTTAGAAAAAGTAGCAAAAATCACAGAAAACCATTGACATTTCACTTAGTTTGTGCTATACTATTTATTGTTGGTTGGTAATCGTTTGTGAATCTAACTTTAGTGATCGGTTGGATGATTTGGATACTTCACAACGATAAGGCTTACAGTTTGTGAAAGGACTGTAAGTCGTAGGTGTCTTACGACACCGAAAGACGTTTCAAATGAACTTCTTTTCTTTTTCGGATTTAGGACTGTCGAAGGTTCTAGGTTCGTAGGTGAGTTATAGTTCACCTAACGATTAGGGTTCATGTTTGAACCTCTAGTTTTATTTTGCGTAGGTACTTGTGAAAGGGTATCTATGCATAAAGTTGCTTCATTTATAGGTTGTAACTTTAGTTAGACATAAAAGTAAAACATGATAAGACTGAAATAGTCTTGGATTGTATAGAGGGTAGTTGCAGTCGCCTCAACTCCGACTCTTGTGCAGTACACTGCACAAGAGTAAGGTGAGAAACAACATTAGTTGGAAACTTTAATTTTGTTAAGCAATTAAAGAACTGTTTCGTCTAATTGGTTTTCTGGATAATTTGCGTGATTCAGAAATACTTCCTTTCTATTTATTTTTGGCTTGCAATCTGTGATAGGATTGTGAGTCTTAGAAACCTATAAAGTTTCTAACTTACGTTTAAAAACGTTAAGTTCACCTTATATTATTTTGCTAGGTTACAGATTATAAAAGGTCTGTAGCTTATAGAAACTTTTAGGTTTCTTAACGTTCCTACGTGGTAGGTTCTCCAAATATTATTCTAGGTTGCAAATTGTCAAAGGTTTGCAACTTATAGAAGCCTTTTGGTTTCTAAAACAATGATTTGATTCGTTGTTCATCGTTCTTCTTTAATTTAAATGGGTTGTAGACTGTCAAAGGTTTATGACTCTTAGGTAACATTGTTACCCTACTGTACCGAACTATCGGTACCTTTTAGACTGTCGAGATGATAGGCGAAACCAATGAATAGAACACTTTTCTTAAAGTGCTTTTTCGTTGGTTTTTAAATACGGCTGAGAAGTCGCATAATTGGTTTTATAAGATTACCTCAAAAGGCTAGAATTGTTGTTAAACTAAGGTCTTAAGTAAATTTGTTGGTGGTTTGATTTTGGTTATCTTAGTAACTCTTCTTTAAAATTTGTTACACGCTAGTTTATCTAGCTTCTTTAAATACTAAATAAACTAAAACAGAAAGCTTTACAAAAGAAATAGACAGTTTGCAACAGTTCGGTTAATTGCTAAGAAAATGCTTAAATAATGCTAAGAAAATTGCTAATTATTGCTAAGAAAAATTGAGGTAAAACATGGTAAAAATCGATCTAAATCAAATCTCTGCTGAACAAATGGCTCAAATGCAACAAGTGTTGGCTAAAGACACTGCGGGAGCTAAACGTTCACCACTTACTGAGCTTGGTGAAGAGCTTGGAATTCAAATTTTCAACCGTGCCAAAGACGGTTACACAAACCAAAAACTCTTGGTTTACATTCCTCGCATGGGGTATCCTACTGTTGATGAAAAAGGTGACTTGATTCCGTTCCGTGTTCCTATGCGTAGCGTAACAATGAAAGCCTTCAACAACGGTGATTCTAAGAGCAACTGGAAAGGTTCTATGCCTTACTTTGAAGAAGCTAAAGAAGAGAACCGTATCTTTGCACCTTGGGGTCAATCAGGTAACAATGAGTACCTTCGTGACTACATTAGTGCTGCATTTGACATGCGCCGTGCGAAAATTGAGCTTGAAGTAGCTCGTCAAGGGTATTCTTCTGTTGCTGAGTTGGTTGCAAACGAACCTCAGTACAAAGAAGAAAAAGACTTCACTAAAACGTTTATGGAATATGTGTTCTTGCAAGTTCAAAGTAACTCAGACATGTGGTTCCCAATCGTAGTGATTCCTACTAAAAAGGATGCTCATGGTAAGTTCACAACTACACCAGAAACAAAACCTTTGCTTGATGAAGATGGAAACCCAACTTCTGTGACGAAACCAATTCCACGTATTGACAATTATGGGAAACCTATTTGTGATAACGATGGAAACCAATTGTTTGAGGAACGTGTCTTTGCTCACACGATTGAAGGCGAATTGAAGTGGCATAAACTCACTACAAAAGCTTTCACTGAAAAATTGGTGAAAGCCCTAGAGTTGCAAGCACAACAACCGGGTATCACTGAGCTTGGTGGGTTCTTCGTTCTCTTCAATTATGAAATTGACGAGAAAGCTCTTGAAAAAGCGAAGAACAACGGTGGTGCTGCTTACGAAAGTGAAGATTCTAAGTCAGGTGCTTCATTGAATATTCAAGTTATGCAAAAAGTGGCTCCGTTCACAGACTTGTACGACTTGACTGAGTACCTTGGTCTTCAAGAGCAGTGGGATAAAGAAGCGCAAGCTCACTACAACGCTCTTCATCTTGTACAGACTGTTCGTGCTTGTGAATTGCTTTCTGACGAAGAGGTAAATGACAAGCTGGATAAATTGTATGGTGGACTTGAGAAAGTGAAAGCTGAGATTGAAAACATTCAAGCGACTGCTGAAAACCTTAAAAAAGGTGTAGCAGCAGGTGGTTCGACTAACCATATCGCTAATTCTGCAGCTAACCGACTAGGTGCTAACGCTGGTCAACTTCCTCCAGGTGTGGATGTTGACCCAGCAAGTGCTTTGGATTTCGGTGCTGACGAATAAAAACAAACACTCTATTTTAAGAGTCTTTAACCTTTAGACTCTCCTTAATTGGTAGAGAAGTGTATCTTATAAAACCGAGAAGGTCAAACCATTTGGGTTTGACTTTTAATAAAGAAAGAAATTTCTTTATTTTCTCTAAGTTCCTAGCATTTTCTAGGAATTTTGCGAAGATAAAGAAGAAAGGAAGAACAAATTTGGCAACAGTAGATGAACTATTTGCTGACTTACAGGTTAGTAAAGGTGAGAGTAAGAGTGAGTTGAAGCAAACTTCACTATTTGACTCAGAAGAACATCGTAATTACCTAGAGGGTATTATTGCTAGGGGTCAAAAATCCAAGTTATTGGCTTGGGAAATTGAGAACTTTGCTCAATATGAGAAAGAACGCTTTGAGTTTGGTTCTCATTGGGTTTTGTTATTGAAAGCTTTCAACTCAACTGGAAAATCCAACGCTTTAAAGGCTTTGGAATATAACCTAACAACTAAGGGTATCGGCTTGCAACTAGCGAAAGGTTTTATTAAACATGGAGCGTTAGAATCGAAGATTACAACTTTTTGGTCGGATGGTTTGGAAGTTGAGTATTACTTAATCCGAACTAGTTTGGGTGCTCGTTCAGTATTTAAGAATGGTTATAGAGTTTACTTAAATGAGGACGGTAAGCGCACTGAGGTATATAATACTCTTGTAGATGGTCGCTTTGTAAAAATAACTGAGATTCCAAGTTTCTTGAAACGTTACTTCAACTTAGCAGAGGTTGGAGGTCGTTACTTGAACTTAATGAGGGGTGCAGAAGGTCTTCCAGTATTGGAACAGTCTCCAGCTTCTCTTAATCGAATGCTATCTCAAGCAGCAGATTTAGAAACTGCAGAGCAAGCGATTAAACAAATGACGGATGATAACAAGGAGACGTTCCAACAGTTAGAGGTTGTGGAAGGTCGGATTCGAGTCTATTCACAAGATATTGTAGAGCGTAGGCACTTAACCAAAGAGGTTATTCGACAATTAGAGGGTAAAACAACTCAATTTGAGCTATTAGAAAAAGGCTCAGAGGGTATCCTTGCAGTTGCAAGCGACTTAAAAGCTATGTCGGATTTAGAAGGTACGACTATGGTTGAGGGAGTTGACTTAAAGGCACTTAACCAAGTTTACGCTATTCAAACCAAGTTAAATGAATTTGGCTCAGAAGTTTCATTACCAACGGTAGAAGTTGCGAATTTAAGTGATTTAGCTACTCTTGATAAGATTTCAAAAGGCTTAGTTGCTTTAAATGAGGTTGAAAGTTTTGGACAAGCGCCTAGTGTCTCTTCCACTCAAGTTTTGAAAGTTGTTTCAACTTTAAACTCAGCTTTAGAAGATTTAGATACTGCACCTAGTTTTGGTTTAGTTGAAGAAAGTAGAAGTGATGAAGTTCTATCTCTCTTGGCTTTAGAGTCTCAGTTCTCAGAATTGAGTACCTTGGATAAGCAGTTAGAACTTGAGGGTTCAGAGAAAGAGTCTTGCTTTAAAGAGAGCGAAGAACTCTTACAAGAGTTAAAAACCCAAGGGTATCCAGTAGGGGTATGTTCACACTGTGGTCATCTTTCAATTACTGAACCTTTTGAGATTGGTTCAACCGTAGTGAATCCACATGAGCATAGCTGAGGAGTCTCAGATTGGCTCAGAATTGATTTTAAATTATCTTAGGTCTATTTCTACCTCTGAGATTTAAAATCGAATAGAGAGTAAATGAGAGCATTTTGAGAGGTAAGTAAATTTGAAAAAAGTAATCGGCAACACCTCAGTTACTTTTGGAGACCGCCACATTGAAAATGTGTATAGAGGTCAACACATCAACTACCAAGAGAACTGTTATTGGTGTATGGATCAAACTTTGGAGAGGGTTCAACTCCTTGAGCCAGAGTTATATAATGAAACAGGCGACTTTATTGGAGTCAGAACAGGGGTATCATGGCTCTCTGGCGACCGCATTATGTTGAGTCGCACTATGAAATTCTTAGATTCAATTAAAGGTCACAAGGTCATAAATCGTGGAAATCATGACTTGCATGGGTCTGAGGAGCGAAACGACTACTTGTTCTTGTCTTCTCTTGGGTACTTTGACTCCCCAGCTCATTTAGCAGAAGAGGACAAGCAAGTAGGTCGAGTGATGTTAGAGTCACCTGACTTGATTGACCCAGACACAAATGAACCTATGAGAGTGGTTTTCCACTATGTTCCTTACGGTAAAGAGTTTGAGAAATTGGATATTGTAGAAGGTATCACTAATATTGCGATAACTCACTATGATTTCCGAGTTGGTTTAACAAACTTTACAAACAATCCTGAAGCGATTGACTTAACAACTCATGAACCGTTTTATGGAGTGGATTTGGTTTTAAATGGTCACATCCACCAACCAAGTGAGTTGAAAGCCTTTAAGACTGAGGGTGGTACGAAGTGCGCCTTTATGAATTTAGGTTGTATGGCTCGTCCGAAACGCTCAGAAGATTATAGCTTTGTATGGTGTGCAGTAGTGAAGATGCGTAAGAATCCAATTACAGGTTTACCAGAGGTTCACTTTGACCCACAAGTATTTGAATTAAAACCACCTTTTGAGATTTTCTTGGAGGAGACAGAAGGTTCAGTAGCAGAACAAGTCAAAGCAGAGGGAAAACAAGCTCAACTCTCAGAAGCCTTAGAAGGGTTGAGAGATTTCAACTGGGCAGGGGTATCTCTCGCAGAGCGCTTAAATCTTATGGTCTTAGAACCAGAGATTAAAGACTTGATTAAGCACTACTTGGCGCTTAATTAACAGTTATTTCATTATGAAGATAATGATAGCAGTAGGTTTGTTGATTGTTTTTCAACTTTCCTACTTAATTTTAGAAATTGTGAAGTTTTCGTTAGTGAACGATAATCGAAGAAAACAAGAAGAAAATAGGAAGGACGTAAGATGTCAGTAGAACAAACATTGGCTCGTTTGGAGTCATTAAATAAAAAAGCATTGGAACATAACCGTAAAGAGCAAGAAATTCGAGGGTCTAAAAAAGCACGTGTTCAAGCAATTTTGAAGGAAGTTGAAGTTCTTAACTCTCTTGGGTATCCGATTAAAATGGAGCTCGCTAGTGAAACTGAGTTCACAACAGAGTCGATTGAAGCTTACAAAGCACTTGCAAGTAAAATTTTGGCTGAGAAAGTTTCTGAAGCAGAGCGTTTAGAGAAGTTCTTTGAAGCTGTAGAGAAGAAAGACTATGACACCATTAAGGAAATTACAGGAGAAGATGTGTCTGCGGTTTCTTATGATGTTGAAGTAGCAGATAGTAAAGAAGTCAAAGCAGAAGCAAAAGAAATTACAAGTCAGATGCTCGACAATGATGCAGTCGTTGATATTGCAAATGGTGAGTCTCCTTTGATTCCAGAACCAACAAAAGAAGTTAAATTTGACGGGGTTTCAGCAACTGAACAAGTGGTATCTCCGACTTCTGTTGAGGTTCAAGTCGAAGAACAGACTCCAACTCAATCTACTGAGACTAAAACAGATACAAGTGCAGTAGACCTTCTGACAAATGCTTTCGGTAGTGCAACTACAACAGAAACAGTAGAGGTTGAAGTACCTAAAGCAGAAGAAACACCTAAACCAAGTGATACTTCAAATCCATTTGCAGATTTTAGTATGGGTTCTTGGGAAGATGGTTTCAAGTTAGATTAAGGAGAGCGTTTGAAGTATGTTTTTAAAGATTGAATTTAACACTTTGGCAGAAGAAAGTCGTTTGCTGATTGATACTGTAAAGCGTTCTATGATTGACCCTCGAAGTAAAAATGTCGTTATTAAGGTAGAACCTAATGGTTCGGTATCCTTCCTAGCTCTTACGGATATTGTAGTAGCTAAAACAGAAGTTACTGCTTCTGCGGTAGAGGTTACGGACTTTGAGGGAGAAGAACCTATTTACTTCCAAGTACCAGCTCTTACATTAGAGAAATTAGTTTCAACTTATGCTGCAAGTGAATTAACTACGCCACTGAGTGTAACTTTCCATCCTCTAACGGATATTGAGGTTGCCATCACGGTTCAAGAAAGCTTGAAGTTACCAGACAAAGATGAAGAGATTCGCAACTCTTCTCTCATTGCAACTACTTCACCGTTTTATGTTTCGGACTTGTACCGTTTGGAGTATATTAGCATTGCAGATAATGAAGAGGTTCCGTTTGTGGAGTTGACAGAGCAACAACGTGAGGATATGATTCAAACTTTGAATGACTTAGCTCCTTACACTCCAACAACGAATGAAATCCACAACGATTTAATGTTCAACCCAAGTACAAAGGCTTTGGAGTTCTACAAAGACACTTATATGCCTAGTGTTCAGAACAATATGGACTTCTTCTTGGAAGAAGGTGGTCTTCGTCCAATGAGTTTGATTGCTTTGAAAGACTTGTTGGCTAAAGGCTTATTCTCATTCTACAAAGATGAAGAAAAACACTTCTTTGTCTTGAAACAAGGTGCTACTGTATTAGGTGTTCTTTATGATGTAGATGTGGCTTACCCACCAAACTCTTTGGATCAACTAGGCGACTTACCTTGGGTATCCTTGTCTCGTCCCCTTGTCGAAATGTACTTGAAGCGTATTAACGCTTTAAGTGGTCTTATGTCTGCAGAGCGTATTCAAGTTATTATTTCTGAGGATTTGAAGAATGTGACTTTCAAGTATGGAGACTTGGACTTAACTGCTCCTATTGAACAAGTACATAAGGTGACAGAAGGTAACCAAGCGAAGTTGGAGCTAGGTGGTTTCCAATTCGGACTTTCGCCAGTTTACTTCGATTACTTGTTGTATGGTAGGGGTGAGTTTGCTGATGATATTCGCTTTGGTTTTGCTGGTGCGGGTAAATATGTCTTTATCAAGAGTTTTGACTCATCTAACATTTGGTCGGTTGCTATGAGTAGTAATTAAACCAAAGTTAGTGAATAGAAAAAGGAGGTTTCCTTGGTTTCAGAAACATTCGCAAATCGTCTTGGTGCAATTAAACAAGATTACTCCTTAAAAGAGGATAGACTTAGAAAGCGCCAAGATGATATTGCACAACTAGAAGATTTGCGTACTCTCTATTTGAATAGAGCGAAAGCCTTGCAATACGTTGTTATGTTAAGTAATGATGGTACAAAAGGTTTGCGTGACTATATGGAGGGTATCATTAACCGAGCTTTGGCTTTGGTCTTTGGAGAAAATGTCTATAAGTTCTCCTTGATTTCTGATTTGAAAGCTCAGAAAGTTCACTTGAACTTATTGGAGTTTAAGAACGGTCAGTGGAACGAACTAGTGATTGGTAAACAAACTGGTGATGGTATGGGTCAAATCATTGCCTTTCTGTTCTCTGTAGTATTGACTGAGATTACAAATCACCGTATGTTGTTTGTAGTAGACGAGTTGATGGGTGGTCTTCACGAAAAGGCAGTAGAATTGGTACAACGTTGTATTGCTGAGTTTGAAGGTCATGGTGGTCAGTTTGCTATGATTGAGTACACCTTTGAGGGCTTTGGTAAAGAGTTGATGTTGGCTTTCGACAACAAGAAAGAGCGTACTAACATTGTGGATTCGAGAGAATATCCATTGTTACCGGAAGAAAAAGAAAGCACAGTTGTTGCTTAGTTATTAAAAAGAGAGGATCATCTTTAAGAGGTATCCTCTTTTTTCTTGCTTTTTTAATGTGGTTTTGCTAAACTAGACGAATAAAGAAACGAAAGGTGGTTTGCGCTTTGAACTTAACGGAAAATAGACTTTATAAACACAGGCTGGATTCCAACAAAGTTGTTGTAGTTAAAGAAATAAAACAAGGTCAAGTCACGTTTCTTCACGCACCTCCAATGAATAGTGACATACAGTGGCTTGTACCTCCGAAACGTGACACTTTGTCTTTAAGTGACTTTAAGTCAATTTACCAACTTTTTAAGCATTAAAACACTTGCGGTATCTACCTCTGCCAACCAAATCGAAAATGTAACAGAGTCGTAATAGAACTTACGACTTTTTCTGTTATAATAGAGACTATCAATTGAATGAAAAGGATGAAATTCTCGTATGAAAAAGAAAACCGTATCGACATTATTATTAAGTACAGTTCTATTGAGTCAATTTTTCACAGTAGTTCCATCAGTTCACGCTGGTGTTTTACAATCGGACACTAATTTAGAAAAACAAACTCAAAAAGTGGAACAGTTGACAGATAAACAATTAGAAGCTACTAAACAGTTAGATGAAGTTCAAGCTAAAGTAATGGTTTTAGAAACTGAGCAGTCTAATTTAGAGAGTGAAAATGAGCATTTAGAGTCGGTGTCTAAGACTTTGGAGCAAGATATTGATACTTTATCTAAGAATATTGTGTCAAGACAAAGTTCGTTAGAGGAACAAGCTAGAAGTGCTCAAACAAAAGGTACTGCGCTTGATTATGTGAATGCAGTTATCAATTCTAAATCTATTTCTGATGCTATTTCTAAAGTTTCTGCTATGAGTCAGATTGTAGAAGCTAGTAACAAGATGTTAACTGAGCAGAAGAAGGATAAGGAAGCTATTTTAGCGAAGCAAGAAGAAAACAATAACGCTATTAACACAGTTATTGCAAATAAAGAGAAATTACAAGATGATGCACAGTCTTTAAATGCTCGCAAAGCAGAGTTAGAAGTAGCGAAGTTAAATTTGGAAGTTGAAAAGAATGAAGCAGAAGATAAGAAAGCTGAACTATTAGCACAGAAAGAAGAGTTGGAGCGTAAAGCTACACAAGCTTTGGAAGAAGAAAAAGCATATTTAGCTCAAAAAGAGAGTGAAAAAGCAGTAGTTACTAACTCTGCCAACACTTCTTTAGAAAAAGAGGTTTCAGCGGTATCAGCACCGTCTGCACCAATTACCTCAGAAGAAGAAGTAACTTCAAGCTCTGAACCTCAAGAAGAACTTTCAACACCAGCAGTAACTACAACTGTTACTACAACAAGTCATCCTAAGTACAATACAGACGCTTCAAGTTACCCAATGGGAGAGTGTACTTGGGGAGCTAAGACATTAGCACCTTGGGCTGGAGACTATTGGGGTAATGGAGCGCAGTGGGCGACAAGTGCTACCGCCGCAGGATTTAGAACAGGTTCAACTCCACAAGTCGGTGCGATTGCTTGTTGGAACGATGGTGCTTATGGTCACGTGGCAGTTGTAACTGCGGTTGAGTCTAATACTCGTATTCAAGTTTCTGAGTCTAACGTTGGTGGAAAACGTTACATTGGCAACCACCGTGGCTGGTTTAACCCAACTACAACTTCAGAAGGATTCGTAACTTACATTTATCAAAACTAAGAAAATAGTAAATTTTATCCAGTATGTGAGGGCATGCTGGATTTTTTCGTGTTCTCGTTTGGATAGTAAGTAGAAAATCTTGAAAGTTGAGATAAAACAAATGTTTGAACTACTAAAAGGTTCCCAACCTGTTTCAACTCAAAACCAACAAGGTCAAGGAGTTGTACAAGGTAAAGTAACCAATAAATACGTTGAAAATTTTGAAAGGCTCTTGTGTGCAGGAGCATATAAACAGTTAAAAGAGAGAAAAGACAAGGGAATTACTGAGGGTATCATTTCCAAGTTCTCGCCTAACAATGTGCGTAGAGTTGTTCTTGGGTTAGATGGTATTTACGTTCAGTTTTATGTTTCCCCGGTTAATTTTAAGGCAAAGGAGCAGTTCGTACCAATTACCTTTACAGAGCAGTTAGGTACAGAATTATCAGCAGAAAGCAAGTCTACTCCAATTACTAAAGTGTTGAGAGGTGACAGTCGCTCTCTCTTTGGTTCACGTGTCTTCTCTAGTGTTGAAGAGATTATTATCTTGAGCAGTAGTCCAGAAGTTCAAGGGTATCTTTTAGACAACCACGGTCTCGATTGGTTCTTAGACCCAAGTAGAAAACAAACTGTGGAGTCTTCCTTTAAGCGATTGAGAGCAGTTGGTTTAGTGGAAGATAGTGTGACTTGTAAAGAGTTTGTCGAAAGTCATAGAGAACAAATCAATGATCCGTATGGTTTAATTTTGAGAGACACCGAATTGAACTATGTTGGTGCTTTGTTCAATGATGATTTGTATTATACCCACACGGCTCTTCGTCCTCAATATTATGAGATGGATGAAGAAGGTGGCGCTCTGTGGAATTATTTCCAAGAGGTTAAGAAAGGTTCTCCAAGTAGAGCAAAGGCTTCAACTACGGATAGTAAAGAGATTGGTAAAGGGTTCTTAAAAGAAACCGACTTAACCTTAGTAAACAATTTCTTAGGTTTAGTACATGTGCTAGAGGGGTATCAACAAGATATTTCGGCTGATTTTCCAACTTTAAAGGAGACTTTAGAAGTAGGAGAGCATAATAAAGCTCTAGCAAAAGAGTATGTAAACTCTATGGTTGCTTTTGTAAAAGAGCATCGAGATATTACTTCTTATCCAACTCCAAAAGTAGCTATTACAACTGATACAACTTATTTAAGAGCAGTTTCTGTCGCTAATTACCTCTTGAAGAACAAAGACAAGGTGGGGTTAAGTAAAGGTGTGGATTCAGTATTTGTAGGGTATCTCACTGCGCTCACCACTTGCTTGGAGTTGGCTTTAGAACATATCACCTTTGACTTTATGAGTTCAGAGTTTGTTTCAAGTTATAAGAGTGGGTTAGAGTTGTATTTTAGCAACTTATCTGATGAAAGAGAAGAAACAGAAGAACCTTTGGAAACAGAAGAAGAGGTCTCAGAAGAACCAACCGAAGAAGACAACATTATTGAGAAGTACCAAGGACTTTATGATAAATTAGATAGTTTCGGTTTTGATTTAGAGGGTGTAGACTTTAAACCTTTAGAGAGAGAAATTACTTTAGAGGGTGTAGATTTCTTACCAGAGAGTGTGTTAGACACAGTAGGAGAAGTTTCTCCTTTATTTGCAGTAATCAGTTGGTTGTCTATGAACTCGGTTTACTCTTTCGATACATTCTTTAACGAAAAAGATTTCTTCCAACTAGCTTGTTCTTTAAAAGACCTTGATTTATCAGATGAAGAAGCACTTAAACTAGCAAGTTTCGGTATCTTTGGTTTAGAGTCAGATTCTGTATTTGAGGGTTACAATGATTTTATTGATAAGAACTCTAAGTTAAAAGAGCAGTTCGGAGAGTTTGATAGTTACTTCGTAAATGAGGGTAAAGGCTCAGAGTTTAAACAAATTAGACCGTCCTTTAAAGAGTTTGCAGAGCGTTTTGCTAATGAAGTCTCAGTTGAATTACTGACTGCTCCTAACTATTTAGCAGTAGATGTCTTACGTTCTGCTTATGGTTTCAATGCTTGGGGTGTTCCATTACCTAAAGTTTCTCAACTACCTAAATTGAGTAAACTTCTGACTGATTTGGTAAACACCACACGGGTATCCTATCGTTTCCGTCGAGATTTTGAGAAGTTTGAAAAAGAGTTTGGAGCTGATGTTATTAGTCGTTTGAGTAGTAAACACTTAACAAAAGAGGGTGATTTCCTAAGTTGTACTATTGACCCTAATACTTTTGTGAAGGTAGTAAGTAGCATTTTCAGTTATTATCCGCCTAGCGAAGTAAGAGACATTAGTGGAGTCTTCCAAAAAGCATTAGAATTAGTAGAGAAGAAAGAAGGTGATGAGCGTGAGTAAAGTACAAGATCAGATGGAGAAAATCTCAAATCAGCTTGGGCTTGGTTTGGATAATCAACAGATTGTAGATGTAGTTTATAGTTCAGTTGAGGAACTAGTAGAGAATGGACTTGAAGGTTCAGATGAGGTCGTTTATTTCTATGCTACTTGTATGTTAGCTTGCGCCTTCGGTCAGCTTTCTTTAGATAGAAAAGAGAGTGGCTTTACTTTTGGGTTCAGTGATTTAAAACCAATTTACACTCAATTAGAGTCAGAATTGGCAGTCCATTCCGTTGAAAACCAACTAAAAAACCAACTAGCGGTATCCGACTTGCGTTCAACTTCTTTGAGAGAATTGAAAGCAGAGCAATTAGAATACTTCTTAATTGATGATATTGCAACTGTTTCAAAGGCTTTAGATTTAGAGTTTGACCCTACTTCGGTATCTACCGAGGTCAAAGATAGCTTGGTTTCTGTAGAAGATGAGACCTTTGCACGAAAGATTAAAGCTTTAAAATCTTCAAGTAAATTGAACGCTGATGTTGTGTCTTTAGTTGATTCTTTACTTGATATTTATGATTTTGCCTTTGAAGCAGGTTATGAGCTAGATAAATACGAAGGGGTTGTAGTTGGTTTACCAGATTTGCCTATGGTTATTATCCAAGGAGAGCAAGCAGTTCAACCAAATTATACTGCATCTTATTATGCAGGGGAAGCGATGTTTTCTCCTCTTCGTTCTATTTCTGTAAATACTTCAAGACAAGTGGATTTAAAAGAAATTGTAGAGTCAAGCAAACCGATTTATTACCCTTACAAGATGTTAGAGTTTGCATTAAGTCGTAAAGTAACTGTTCAAAAAGATGATTTGAACTTTCCTTCAGTTCCTATGAAGTGGAAAGGTTCAGACGGTCAACGTGAAGCGATTAAAGATTACTTAACAAAGAGAGCTTGGGAATATTTAGTTTTAGTTTGTGATACTTACCAAGATGGGTATTTTTGGTCTGATAAGGTTGCTTATTTTGGGAAAGGCGCAACAAGACCGATTACTCCAACAGATAACCAAGTATTTAAAGAGTATTTAGCTAAATTTAAAGCGACTTTCTCAACATTTTCTATATTGAAAAACCACGTTGGCATGATGGAAGATGAGAAATGGGCTTCCGCCGAGTGGGTGGTATCAGCTCCAATTTCTGAACTTCAAAACAGCGAATTTAATCATAGTAGTGCTTTATACACTGATGTATTTGAATATGGTGGTGACTTTGAAGTTCCTTTGGTGAGAGATTTTAAAGATGTTCGTGTAAGTCACTACACCCACATTGCTAAACCAGAAATTGCCGAGAGCGAACCTTTGTTTGCATATAAGGCTTTAGAGTCCTTACAACGTAAAGGTGAGAAACTAACTTATGGCTACCAGTTATTGGGTAAAGGTCTTGATGGTCGTATTCTAACTGCTTCAAACGATATGACTGCAGCAGTAAATGCTGGAGCTAAGTTAGTTCTCACTTATTGGGCTGGTTCTCGCTCGGGTAAAGGAGTCTCCATTTCAAACGGTCTAGCGGTATCGATTGCGAATGGTCGTCCAGTGTTTGGTGGTGATGGTAAACCAGACACAATGGTTCCTTACTATATTGCCTTTGGTGGAGCTGATGAAAACGGTATTCCTAAAGGTTATTTCATTCAAGCGGGTGTTTTCAATAAATCTGCTATGCCAGTAGTCAATAACATTTCTGAGCAGTTGGATTGGGATAATAACTCTACTATCATGGGTTGGTTCGATAAATCTATTCCTAAATGGTTTAGTGGTGTAAGTAGTTCTCAAAAGCGCTACACAGGTGCTTGGGGAGATATGGCTTTCTATCGCCACATGTTGCTTGTTATGGGTATTGTTTCACTTCGTGCTACGGTTAAAGCTAGTGACGTTGCTCTTTACGAAAAACTTGGAGGTGATGAAGGTATCCTCGGAATTTTTGATGAGGTAACAAACTGGTCGAATTTGTTTGGGTCTAAGGCTCTCAGCTCGAATGGTGGTTGGTTCCAAAGCATCATGTCTGACCCAGAACTTGAAGAATTTGTGGATTTAGGTCAAAATTACTTAGGTGGTTTACTGAAAGAACAAGCAACTCGCAAATTTGAACGTACTTTAGATGATAAAGCAGGTGAGCTGAGAAACAGAGCATACTTACGAGATTTGTACGATAAGCTTGATGAAAGCATGCAACTGTTGAACAAGCTGAAAAAAGCAGGTTTCCAAAACGAGGAGAGCTTGCGCTCAAGTATTTACTTAGTAGGTCAAAGTTTCAACATGGGTGGTTTTGATAAACTTCCTAGAAACAAAGGGAATGATGCATCCTCATTTAAAGCAGCTTGTGATTATAAGAACGGTGTAGTAGATCCTTGGTTGTATACTCTTTTAAATTTGGACACTGGGTTTATGGTTGGGTACAAAGGTACTGAAAAATCTCAGTATTGGTCTAGCCAAAACGGGTCAGATTCCAAGCGGTATCTCACTTCAAGTTCTCGAAGGTTTGCTTATTTTGGTAGTGTGGATTTCCCAACCATTCGAGATGAAAACCCTCAAAATAAAGGGTTGGCTCGCTCTGTAAATTCTCAAATGGAAGGTGGAGCAGTCTACTTTAAACCTTATTTGATTTTAGGTGACTCCCAAGGTTCCTGTGTCACTCAGTTGGAGAAGAACTTAGGAAGTAAAGCTGAGTCTATCAAGTCTCGTAATTCAAACCCTAACAATCCTAATGAGTGGGATGAAAGAATTGGTGTTCTAGGGTATCTGAAGGCTCTCGGTTCTAGTGATATTAGTAAGTCTTTTGTCCGAGCTAGAGAGATTGCTGATTTGGTTGTAGCTCAAATGGGTTATGAGGGTTCTTACTTGGAGTTTCTTTTAGACCTAAGACCTGAGTGGAATTTCTCTTGTGAAGATGTCGTTATGGCTTTCACAAACCAAGACGCTTATTTAGCTAAGAAAAAAGAGACTATTTACTACAAAGTGGATTCATTGTTAACTGAATTGGTTGAGTTTAAACAAAGTGGTGGAGCTACAGAAGGTAGTGATTTAACTACATCAAACACAGTAGACCTCCGCCCAGAGTTTGCAACTAAAGAGATAAAAGCAGATGAAGTAGAAGAACCAACCTCTCTTTCTGAGGAAGAAGACACTTCCCACTTCTCAAACCTCCATGAAGAAATTACCTCAGAACCTACCTCAGAGTTCCCAGTTTCGTCTGAGAGCGACTTAAATCAGTCAGTCGATAATTTAGAGGGTGAACCTCAAAAATGGACTAGAGAGCAATCTGAACCTTCTGAGAGCGTACAGGGGAAAATACCTAATGTAGCTGACTCTGTAAATGTTGCTTCTGCTTTAGCGAGTCAGCTAGGGGTATCCGAATCGACACTTATGTCCGTTTTGCAGTCTGCTTTTGGTTTACAAGGTTCTAGCATTCCTAAAGTAGACACGATTGTGTCTACTGAAGAATTAAACGATAGAACGACAATGAGTCGAGTTGCTGCAAATAAAGCAGATGAAAGCAAGTTGCTCATTCAAAACGACCAAGACTTGAGAGAATACTTGTTAGAAGACATTTACACTTACTTTGGAGATTGGAGTCGCGTTCGTAAGATTGAAATTATTGGTCGTCAGTTGTACTTCAATGGTTTGCTTTATGAACCAGAGAAAGAGGGTATCCAATTTAGCCCAGAAGTTTCTCCATATTCTATTTCCTTGTGGGATAGTGATGGGTTTGGGGAATTGTTTGATTGGAAATTGATTAGACAGTATTTAAATCCAACTTCTTTGGTATTTGACTCTATGGATTATGCTTATAGAGAGTTTGACCTTATGGAGTCAAGTAGTTCTAAAGCAGTTGTAGAAACTGCGTTTAAGCGTTATTCTATGTTGCAAGACTTACAAGTAGGTACATATACTTTTACAAGAGCAGAAGTTGAGGAAATGATACTTGAAAGACAACCATTCCTATCAAGTTATGACCGCAGACAACAAGTTTTCCGTAGAGGAAATAGCAAAGGTAAGTCTTTCCGTCAAAAACGTTGGCAGAAAGCAAGAGAACACATGGCTGAGGGGCATACAGGTCGAGCAGTAGCTTCGGCTTTAGGTGCTGGTCTTGGGGTTGGTTTCCAAGGAGCAAGTCATGTAGGTGGTTTCTTCAATAAGGCAGCTAGGGTATTCCGCCAAGCAGGTTCTTCTGTTGCTGAGAATTGGAAGGAAGCCGATAAGTCGAAACACTAAGAGATGAAAGAGAACTTAGGTTCTCTTTTGTTTTTCCTTGACAATAGCATAGAATTTTGATATAATAAAAGAAAATAAAAGCAAAAGGATTAAAAAGATGAAAGAACTAAGAGAGCGAGTTGAACTTAACACTGAAACACTTCCTATGTTGTTAAGTAAGTAGTATCGATTTCAAAATCAAGTCCTTGTAAAACTTGAAGGGGGAGTTATTTTAGAGATGCTTGAGCTTGTTGACTTAAATGACTTTTTAGTTACCAAAGGGTATCCTTATGTAACTGTGGTTTCCAAAAGCTACGGTTATGAGTTAGAAGTTCCAACTTCGATAGAAAGATAGGCTTGTTATGTTAATTTTAAAATCAGGCATTACAAAAGCTCCCAAACTAAAAGGGGTATCCTTAGTTTCTGCTTGCGGTTTGTCTTTGCGTTTCTCGTCTAAAGAGAATTTAACTAGAGTGGACTCTTTTATTGAATATAGAGCTTCTGATATTTCTAAGGTTTGTTTGAATAAACCAGAGGCTTATTTCCATAATTATGATTTATATGACTTTGCGAAACATCTTGCAATTCTACTAAACAAAGGGGTTCACATTGAGATTTCTGTTCATACTGATGAACTGGTAAATATAGTTGGTAGAATGATTGGAGATGGGCTTATTTCAGAGGATTTGGTTGAGTTGCAGTTAGAAGTCTCACCTATGGCTTTGGAGGGTCGAGGTGAAATTGACCTTATCCACTATGATTCTGAGGGGTATTTGAAAGAGCCTTACGGAGTTGGTTACTTTACGCCTAGATGTTAGAAAGTGGTGCTATTATGGTTACTGTAGAAGAAATTGAACAGTTCGTAGTTGGACAGTTGTACTACACGGATATTCAGAGAGTTCAAAACACTTTGGAAGTAGTTTTCAAGCGAGAAAACGGTGAGTATGTTGTACTCATAACAGTAGTTGACGGTATTGCCAAGGTAGTTGAGACTTATTTCTCAAGAGAACTTGCTGGGGATATTTCCAAGGTTCGCAGATATAAGTCTTTTAAGCGATTGCAGTCGTTTTTGCGATTGTTTAGTGAAGGTTGCATAACAAAATAATTAGTAAGGTAGGTAAAAGAAATGACTGTAGCAGAACTAGTCCAAAAGATTTTTGACGAACCTGACTTTGAAAACGATGGTAATTGTTCTGATTTCAGATTGGAGCGTATATCTGACACACTTAGTGTGCGTCTTGTTGAACGAGACTCTGACTTTATAGTACTTGAAGTCTTAAATAGAGTTAATAGAATTGGTAAAATTAAGCGTACTCACGAATTAAAAACGATTGAAGAATTGGAATTGCATTTACGAAACATTCGAAAAGAGTATCCTAGTTTTAGGTTCCATTCTCGGTTTTGAGTTTAGTTAGGAGACTTCATGTTCGACAAATTAAGAAACTTAATCAAAGGACAACCTTCCTTTGATTTGTCTCTTTCTCGGAACTACACGGAAAAGGAATTACAAAATATTGCGTTACTCCTTAAAGATAACCCAGATCGACAAAGAGAATTTGAAAACCTTTATACTCAGTTTGGGATTGATACAGAGAACTTGAATTTGTTTCAACAAAATGCTGCAAAAGTGATTGATAAATTAGATAAGTTTGTTTCTTTGTCTAAGAGTGCAGAGAATTTAGTTGAGCAATTAGTTGAAGAATTAGTTTCTCAAACAGTTATTTGGGACTCTACAAAAGGAGAGGTTTTACCTTCTCCTAAACCAGTGCGATATCTAGCAGATGCGAAAACTCTCGTTTCCTTGCAAGAGCAAGGTGTTCAGTTTAGTGGGTATATGTGTAAGACAGATATACCAGAGTCAAGCTCTAAAGTTCTTCTAAGTCAATACAACTCGTATGTAAAGACTGGGAACAAACTTTTCTATGACTTATTTAGACAAGGGTTGGACATTTTAGATTTAGACCCTTTTGTATATGAGTTATTAAACCACGACCCAAACACAATGTCAAATTGGCTCTTTGCGATTAAAGAGGTTGTAGATAAAACTCAGTTCTTCAAAATTCCAAAGACTCGTATCATAAAAGTACCTTTAGCTTTATTACAAAGTACACGTGTATACGAGTTTCAAGATTTAAACCCTTTAAGTTTGGAGATTATTAACCGTTTTGCTATGAAGGTTTTTGATTTAGACTTGGAAAAAGATTACTTTATCAAAACAGGTACGTTCTCGTCTAAGTTTGACTTTAGAAACGCCAAAGTTACCAAAGGTCAAGAAGTTTCAGAGCTAGGTTCGTACTTGTGGTTTATTCAACACCAAGCAAGTCAGTTCGCTTCTCCATTAAATAATAAAGTGGTTTATGGTGTTTCTTCAAACAATGAATGGGTGGTTCGTGAATTTATTGAGGATAAAGAAGACAATCCTACAATTTACAATGGTTTACCTTTGCACACCGAATACCGAGTGTTTGTAGACTTTGATACAAAAGAGATTATCGGTATCTCCCCGTACTGGGAACCCTCAGTTATGAAAGAACACTTCTTAGACTTAGGTAGTTTAAATGATGTTCAAAAACAACACGATTACATCAACTACATCAACCATGAAGAAACTTTAATGAAACGCTACGAAGATAACAAAGACCTAGTGGTATCCGAAGTTACCAAGTTGCTCAAAGATTGTAAATTGAATGGTCAATGGTCTATAGATATCATGCAAAATGGGTCTGATTTTTGGTTAATTGATATGGCCAGAGCTTCTGAGTCTGCTTTGTCAGAGTGCGTACCAAAGGAAAAATTAAAACAAGCACCGTTGCCTTTTATGATTGAAGATAGGTTGCTTGAACTAGGAGATTAAACATGTTACATCGAATTGAAATTTTTAAGGAGCCATACTCCCTCGCAAAAGATAACAACTCAGATTTCAAATTAAAGTTGCTACAAACTATTGAAAGTGAACACTTATCTACAGTTGTTGATTTCGGTATCGACTTCATGCGCTCAGAGTTTGAGTTTGCTGATTTGAGTGCTGATGATATAACTGTAGGTAGTTTTATATGTTCTGATCCAAGTGGCTCGGATAATTCTGTAAAAGAAGATGCTTTAAGGCTACTATATCAATACTTAGTAGGAGATTTGTACTCTTTCATTCTCATTACTTTTTATGATAAGAGGGTTTGGTCTAAGGTTTCTTATATTGTCAAATATGAAGAACTGATTTCTGAGGAAGTAGGTGACTAACTGTGGTTTCCAAAGAAAGAAAATTTCTAAAGACGGTTGACTTATATTCTAGGGTAGTTGATGCAGGTTTAACTTGGGGTTTTACAGATTATGAAGAAGTTGCTGAACACAAGCGGTTAACGGGGTTGTTTGCAACTCAAATTAGTCGCCAAAATCTTTGTACAAAGAGAAACCAAAAGAGTACACTCGGTATCTCTCGCAGATTTTTGCTTATGTTTTTGGTTATTTGTTAGCTTTTTTGCTTGCTTTTGTTACTGCTTTTAGTATTGTTTACCTTTTTCTGATACACTCTGAATATTGTGTAGACAGTAGATTAGTTCAAATGCCTATTATATTTTCAGTTGCATATATTCTATTTTTGTCTTTTATTTTAGAGATGACTTACACTGATATTTATATGTGGTGGTTTAGGAAAACTTCTTTAAGCAAGAGAATTAGTGATGTTTTACATTTTGGTTATTTAGATTCCATTGACAAACCTAAGGTTTTATGATATAATTTTTAATTATAATAGAAAGATTTTGAAAGGTAATTTTTATGAAATTGTTTAAAGATAGGTCTTACTCTGAGTTACTTGTAAAATATCAAGCGTTGCTAACTGATAATAGTGCTTTGAATGCAGAGCGTAAAAAACTTGAACAGTTAACGGAGTTGATTAAACCAGAGGTTGAAAAAGCCAAAGAACTTGATATGATTGAGTTTACAGTTGATGTAACTGATGTAAAAACTATGGAGTATGATTACTTGGGTATCATTATGGGGAAACTAGAAAGTCCTTATATTTACTGTAAGTATTTCAAGGTAAAGGATCGATTGTACTTGACTTGTGCTAAAGAGAAGTTTAAAGCTTATAAGCGATTAAGTCACTTGGAAAATTGGATGCTTCTATTCTCTGCTTTAATTGCATTGACAATTAGTCCTTTAGTTCATTGGATTATTGTTTGGTTGTTTAGAGGGTACTATGACACTTCTATACCTTATCCATTTACCGACTGGAATGCTACTGTTACAGGTGAGCAAATAGGTACTTACATCAGTACTCATGGGTTTGTACCAGCTTTTACTTTCTTAGTAAGTGTAATAATCGGCATGCTTTCCGTATTGATTTTTACTCGTTACAGTAAGTTTAGTCCTTACAATAAGGATTTAATTTACTGGTCAAATGTTAAGAAAAACTAATAAAAAGAGCAGTTTTGCTCTTTTTATGTTGACTTTTTCTTTTTATTTTGATATAATAAAGGAAATAGAAAAGAGGTTTTGGGTATGGTCGTTTTAAGTACAAATCATATAAACAAACTGACTACTTTGATTGAAGATAATCCTTTAGTTAAAACGTTTTCTGATGTAGAGCTGGTACTTACGCATTTATATGGTTCCAGTTACTTTTCTGAAGTTTCTAGTGAGATAGTGTCTCCAAAAGTTCAACTTGTGGGTATAGATACGGAGCCAACACCAGAGGTTTTGGTTGTTAAAACTTATAAGATTGACTTTGAGTCACAAACGTTTAGTATTAAAGTTGAGCAATTTGTTAGTGGTGGTGTCGGTAGGTTTTTATTGAACTTTATCTATGAAGAGGGTTCTGGAACTTACGTAACCACCTTGTTGTAAGGGTATCAACGTTATTTAGGGGGTTAAAGGTGTGAAACTATATGCAATTTACTTAAATTTTGTGGATAACTTAGTTGGTACTTATAGCGCGAGACATTGTGTTTGTTTATCTACGGATAGAACGGTAATGGAGTATTTAGGTAGAAAGTACTTAAAGCGCACAAATAAAGATTGTTTTCCACAACAAATTTATACTTTTGAGACTCTTGATTGGGATGAATTACAGGAGAAATTTGATTTAACACCACAACAAGTTCAATATTTTCTAAATCGTATGGATGATAAGATGATTGTAAGCGAGTTTGAGATGAACAACTACGATTTTAGTCTTGCTAAGCTTATAGCTCATTATGTTGATTGAGAGGGTTTAGCTTATGTGTAAGAAACGTTTGATTTTAGCTAGTTATTCATTGATTTACCTTAGTGTATTTAGTTTTACTTATTGGCTCACGTGGTTACAGGTTAGTCAAACAGAGGTAACTAATTTAGGTAAACTCTTACTTATATTAGGTGTATTAACTAATTTTATTGTAATACCGTTTATGCTTGATGATTCTTATTTTGAGGGGTTGCTTGGCTCTTTTTCTCAAGAAGTACAAAGTAAGTATAGGATTTACACTAATTATTTAGATAAAGTTTCATTGATTTTGTTTATTGGGTTGGGGGCATCTCTCTTCTTTGGAGAGTTTATTTATGTACTCTTAACTAAGATTTTATTTTATGTTGCTTTAGGTTTTTATTTAAGTTCAAGCGCAGTAATTCTGCTAGTTTTAAGTCGAAAATAATTTGAAAGATAGGGGTTAACATAAATGAATGAAGGTTATGTTGTAGTTGAGTGCCTTGTTTGTGGTAAAACAGAACAGGTTCCTATGTTTACGGGTGATACAGTAGAAGATTTATACTGTTCAAGGTGTGAGTCTAAGGATATTGAGGTTTGGTAAAAGGAGTGGAGAGTGAATTTAGCAGTAAGTTTTTATAAATCTTTGAACTTCGGTAGGCGGGTTCAAATTATTCGGACTTTAGTACTGATTCAAGTACTTGGGTTTCAATTGATTTGGTATTTTGCAGCTACTCAATCAGTTCGTTTCTATTTAGAAACTTGGGTAGGTGCTTCATGGTTTGTAGTAATCGCTTTGTTGCTAGTAGAGATTGCTTATGAGGTAAAAACCTATGACGATTAAAGAGCTACATGAACTTGCGGTATCTTTGAAAATTGAGGATTTTGAGATTTACGCTAGGGGTAATGATGGCGACTTTTCTTGTTTTTATGACTTAGATTATGATAAGTCTGGAACAAATAAAGAAGTCTATTTATATTAAGAAAGGAATAAAAATGAAATTTAACCAAACACCTACCGTTATCGGTATTATAGACTTTGACTTTCCTACGCAAGATAGCGTAGAGAATACTGTTACTGCATTTTATCATAGTAAAGTAGGTGTTATTTTACCTAATGGTAAGATTTTAACAAGTACGGTTGAAAGTTTGTACGTTCAAACGGAAACAGGTTTAACGTTCTTTTGGACAGCTCACAAAGACAAGCGTTACATCAGACGTAGTTTCAAGTCTTATCGTTAAAACACCTAGCGGTATCTTATAAAATCAATAAAAGTCAAGGTTAAACCTTGACTTTTTATTTTATTTTTGATATAATAAAGATAAGAAAATGAAAGAGGTTATTCTTTATGAAACAGTCATCACAGTTGGATCAAGAGATTAAAGAGCTAGAAGACAAATTAGGTTCTTTGAGAGCAGAACAACAACTATTAAAAGCACAAGAGAGTTTGGCAAGAGAGAAAGCTTCTAGTTTGCTTGAAGACGAAACTTTGAGCAATTTAATTCAAAAACTTCAGAATGAGCTAGTGAAATGTGACTTAGGTTTGGCTTTAGGTATTGACTACAAGCGTAATTGGGTATTTATCGTTAGTGATCGAGAGTCTAAAGACGGTCTTTCTAGCTTTAAAATCTTAGACCCTAAAGATAAACGTGTATTCTTTGGTTTAGTAGAATCTTTTAACCAAACAATTACTTTTGAAGGTATCCAAACTTGGTTGCAAAGCTCCTTGAAATTGGTGGTTAGTTTATTGAAAATTAAAAACTTGATTTGTTTGAGTGGTGCAAGTTTAACTTTTAGGTCTTATGATAATGTTTTGGATAACCTACACTTTACTCTAAATGGTTTAGATTTAGTAGCTTATGAGTGTGTACTAACAGTAAAAAGACCATATACATTAGTTATGACTCGGTTGTTGAACTATGACTCTGAATTTTCAGATATTTATTTCTTAGGTGATGGGGTATCGCTCCAAACACGGGCTAACTTCTACAATATTCATGATGACGGTTACCTCGGAAATTTTGAACAAAGATTATCTGTACATCAGTCGTTTACAAAGTTCAGCGAACTTACTAAAGTAGCAAAAGAGTTGGAAGACAAACTTATTGCATTTTATGAAGCCATAGAGATTCGATTTGAGTAGAATTAACTAACAGAAAGGACTTGTAATGATTACAGAAGAATTGGACTACACAGATTTGAAGAGAGTTTTCTATGATGAAAATTCTCAAACTCCTAGTACACAAAGGTTTAATGAATTACTTAAAGAAAATGATATTGACTTTGAGGTTTGTATTAGTAGAGAAGATAACCACTTATACATGTACACGGAGTTTCTAAAAAGACCATTATTTAAGTCTCGATATACCTGTGATGACAACTCTTGGGCATCCAACCAAACCAAACTCATTCCATTGTATAAAGTTTTAAAAACTTTTAGTTCTGATATTAAACATGGAAAGTTTGAATTTTCAACAAAATCTGAACTTGCCTTTGTTTATGCTAAAGAATTTGAAGTAAATTTGGAGCTTTTAGATAACGATGAGGTAAAAATTACTCTTACTTATTACTACAAAAGAGGGAAGTTTTCTTCTTTCGATTTTAATGTAGGAGAAGGTTTTTTGACTGTTTATTCTACTGAGTGGAGTGGTTCTAATCAATTTTGTTTTGGTTTAACTGAGATAGTGCCTTTGAGTGATTTTACAAGTTCTACACTTTATCATTTGAAAGTTAAACTCAAGACTAACTTAAAAGCTTTAGGGTATAATCTTTGGGAGGATTAAATTATGAAAACAACAGAAGAATTGAGAAAAGAAGTAGAAAAGTTGAGACGAGAAGAGTTTGATGCTTGTTTAGACTTTTCTCATGAAATTAAACCTTTAGAGGAGCAATTAAAGGCAGCAAAACAAGGCGATTTGCTTTTTGAAGATGTTCAATTACAAAGTAAACTTGCGTATGTAAATGATTTACTCAGCAATAGCGGTATCCCACTTGTGGTTGCTCGCAAGTCTGATGTGTTGGGAATTACTTCAAAAGAACAAACCTTAAATGTTTATAAACAACTTGGTTTGTTTTTTAGAAATAATTATGATGTAGGACTTCAGCTCTTAGATTCTTTTGAGGTTGCAGAGTCGGTTGGAGAATTATTAGCTCAACTGAACTTAGTGGAACAACAACTAGATTTTCTAGGTTTCTTGTGTTCTTTAAATCCAAATTGGGAATTTCCACCTTACTTCATAGGTACGCTTGGTGAAGAAGTTTCCCTTTTATATTATGAATTGGGAGGTTTTCCAGTCATTGATACAAAGTTGCTTGTGTCTTATGACAAAGAAACTGACCGCTATACAGTTAAGCTCAAAAACCTGATAGAGTGGTTCTGTGAAGAAGATGTTGAAGTGCCTTCTGATACATTTAAAGATGTCAAAACAACTGTAGGTTTTAAGGACGTAGAGAGTTTGACTTTAACTGTTAGTAAAGAAGGTGTTCGCTCTACCGATTTAAAGAGCGCCTTAGAAGAACTGAAAGCTCGCTTGTTAGAACTCAATGAAAAAGGTAAAGACAAAGTACCTGTGCAGATTACCTTAGTTACAGAATAGAGAAGGAGATTTACATGATTGATTTACTAAAAACAAAACCGAACTTGATTTGCGAGTCTGAGACTGTCTTTGATTGGTTAGAGGGTAAGCTACTCGTTACTGGTTCGCTACTGTCTTTTTTGGATGCATTAGAAGTTCATGATATACCTTACTTTGTAGTTCTAAATTTAGAGGGTATCGTCAGTCCTCCGACTTTTTTAACTGTCACTTTACAAAACCCTTTAGCTTGTTCTAAACGGACAAACCTTAACCTAGCGACTTATTACCGTAGTCTCGAATCCCAAGAGGAAAGCTTGGACTTATTTAACACTTTAAGATCTTATGTGCCTTTGATGGAAGTTCTCTATACTTATAACAAAAGAAAACCAAATTTGGTTATAAATTACACTGAGATACTTCAAGGTGTAGTTACCATGAGTTACTATGACTTCTCAGTTCGTTTGACTCATGATTCTAAATTTGGACTAACAGATGTATTTGTAAGTACCTATTCAGACACGGCTAACTACTTTGAATTGAAAACTCAAGGTGCACAAGGTTCTCCATTAGTTGTTCAACTTTCTGTAGATGAACAAACTGAGTTAACGCTTACAAGTAAGAATAACTATGTACGTTTGAGTCTTTTAACTGAGACTTTGGACTCTATGTTCTCAGACCTTGCGCAGTACAAAGAAACGGGTCTTAAAATTGATTAAAAGAAAAGGAAGTAAACATGAAACAAAAACTAAAACAGTTCGCCACTTCTCAGTGGTTCGATTTACTAGGTGTAGTGATGGTTCTCACCATAGCAATTTCTGCAGGGTATCATACTAAATGGCTCAACCAGTTAGTTGATTGGGGTGCTTGGACTGTCTTCATTCCTTTTGGTTGGATTTCCGTAGTAAATGTAGTGATTTCTATGATGTCCACTCGATTTACGGGAAAATTGAGTAAGTTAGGAAATTATCTTGGAATTATCAATGCAGTTTTGTCTGGTTTGATTGACTACATTTTGGGTAACAAAGCTGCGATTATCACTTACCCAGTAACTTTCTTGATTTATCTAGGGGCTATTTATTGGTGGGGTAAATCACAAGAGGGGAAAGCGAATACGTTGTCTAAAGCTCAACTTAATTGGATTGTACCAGTTATGATTGTGGGTTCTTTTGCCTTTTCTTATTGGACTAACTACTTGGGGTATCAGGGAAATATGAACCCTCTCGCTTATGTAACAACTGTAGCATTTGCTTTGTCTTTGGTGGCTAATGGTTTGAATGTACTTAAACTCACAACTCAATGGAGTTTTTGGTTGTTTTATAACTTCGTACAATTAGCAAAAGCACTTATTCAAGGGAACTTTGCTAATGTTGGTAAATATATTTTCTATATTCTGAATAGTCTTGGTGCTTTGTTTATTTGGAAGGACAGTGAATAAAATGGGTGTTGAATTAGGTAAACAATTAGAAGATAAAGTAGTTATTTTAGGTAGGACTTCTGATGACTACTTTAAAGATACTCGTAAGTTAGATTTCTTGCTGGGACGTCTTTCTTCCCAACTTTCTTCTGAAGTTATTGATTTAACTACTAGAAAGAGTGGGTTAGATTGTCTAATTGAATATAATGATATGATTCGAAAACTACATAGTAAAAACTTTGATTGGCTCAAGAATAACAGAAGTTGGATTCGTAAATTTTAGAAAGGTAAAGGTGTTAGTTGATGGTAGTAGAAGATAACTTTGCAGGTCAGCAAGACTTACTGTCTCAAAACTCTTTTTATATGAACTTAGGTAAGGATAAGGTTGAGTACCTTTTTAGTTCTATGGAGAGAGCTAAGCAAGTTTCAAATCTTGTGGGAATAGCAGAAAGTTTAGGTTTAAAACATTCTCAAAATTTTGTAGATACTCTTGCTATTCGAGTCAATTCTAGCTTTTATATCTCGCAAGATTTGGATGGAAATATTTATATGGTTGGGAAGTATTCAGACTTCACCTATATTTCATCTGATACTATAAAAGAGCTAGTCTCAGAGGGGTATGACTTGGAGTTGGATGGTCTTCTAATTTTGATAACTACAAACAAAAGTGAAACTGAACGAGAACAAATAGAGTCTCTAAAGGCTTTAGGGGATAAGTATCCTCTTGGTTTTTCTAGGTTTAACTCTAATGTCACAAGTCAGTAAATGGGTAAGGATATAGATATGACAATAATTTTCACAAAAGCAGACATAGAGTCAATGTATATGACTCTTGAAAAATTAGGTTCAACCTTTGATGAAAAGCAATTGCAGTTTAAATTAGATGTCTTAAAAGCACGTGGTTTTTACATTGTAGATATTTCTTTGGTATCTTCTCATGTAGGTTCAACTTTCAATACAAATACTTATCTTATTCGAGTTGTAAAACCTAAGTACGAAGTTAAAATTGAAAACCAGAACTATGATTCTGATACTAATAATTGGACTTCAACAGGTTCTAAATCGGTAGGTCTTTATTCTTCGCAGGAGGTTGCTCAAAGGGTTGTTGACAATAAAAAGAAAGATGGTTTCAAAGCAACTATGGTAGTTCATAGTCCTTTAGATTTGCCTTTATAAGACAAAAGGGGTTTTTATGGTGTTTTACACTGACTTAAATCATCATCAACGTAGTTTAGTAGATTTAGGGTTGATTTTACATGTTGTTTATACTTTAAGCAACTTACCCTCTCTAAGTGAAGTTTCTTCTTGTATCAATGTAACTACTGAAGGCTTACATAAACATATTATTTACACAGATGAATACGGAAACTGTTTAGAATTTGAGCTTTCAACGAAGATTTGTTCTTCTAAAGCTAATCAAGTTATACGGTTTATGGCTTTTCACTTTTATCATGTTTGCTTTCCAGATAATAAATTAACTGTTGATTTAGGAGGACAAATATTGAGAAGTTCTGATATTTCTTTTAAATTAACAGAGTTTATTTGGTATAAAATCTTTGGGGAGTCTTCTCTTCTCATGAAGAGATTGTTGTTTAGCAGAGATGATTTTCTTGCTTGTTTAAACAAGGATGATACCGAATTAGAGGTACTGATTCAAACTTATGTAGATAAAATTGTTCGTGAGGTTAAGTAAAGAGAGGATTTCCTCAGCGGTATCCTCTCATTTCTTTTTGCCATTAAAATTCTTTATGTTTTCTCTTGCTTTTTGTAACGTTATGTTGTACAATAATTTAAACAATTATGTTTGTACACAAATATAAAAATAGTAAAGAGGTATTATATGTACAATAAAGTTCAACATGAAGTAAAAGGCAGAGGTTTCATGCGTAAGACCAACTTAGGTTTGTTGTGTGGTATTGCACTTGCAGGAGCTGTGGTTTTCGGAAGTCAGTCTGTTTCTGCTGATGAAGTTCCGACTCAACCTAGCACAGAGACAGCGGTATCGCCAGAAACTTCGGTAAATAAACCAAATACCCCAGTTGAAACTAAACCCACAACTGAGGTTAAACCAAATTCAGAGGTTAAACCTGTAATTGAAGGTAAGAAAGTTGTAGTCGATAATGGGTTAACAAAAGTTGCTTCTGAGTTAGAAGCGTTAGGGGCACCTGTAACTAAAGAAGAAACTAAAGATTTGGGTGTTGCGAAAACAGATGCTGAGCTTTCTTCTTTAAAAACTAAAGCAGAATCCGAAGTAGCAACTCAGTTGAAAGATTTAACAGAGTTGAAAACTAAACTTCAAGAAAATGAGAAATTAACCTCTGCTAATTTAGAAAAGTTACGTACGCAATTAGGAGATAAGGCTCTTTATAAAAATGTTGCAACGCAACTAAACTATTTACAAGATGTGGATTATCTAGACAAGAAAACGGAATTGACCAATATAACATCGTCTAAAGGTTCAGTTACATATGCAAATAATTCTAAAGATGAGGTTAACCTTAACGTTGATGATGTTAAAGTTAATTACTTTGCTACTGAAGGTTTTGTAGAAAGTGATAAACCTAAGTCTATTAAATATTCTTTATTTAATAAGTATAAGGAGTCTTTAGTTTCAGCTGCGAGTCCAATACAAGATAAAAATCACGCTAATGGTATTCCAGTATTTCTAAAAGAAGGTGAATCTGTAACTTACGATGTTAAGTTTGCAAAAGATTCCAAATTGTCTCAATTAGGTATTTCGTATAAGAGAGTTACTGTTACCTTAAAAAGTCGAGGTGCTACAGAAACTTCTGTACCTCATACTTTAACATTCTTAACTTCACACGGTTCAAGTGAGGAAGCAGGTGGTATTTCCCACAATTGGAATTTTAAAGATGCTATATCTGGGAAACCTTTTGAGACAGAAGTTATTTATGATTATTTCAACGACAAAGGGGTTAAACTATCTAACGGTGAGTTAGGTGCTGCGGTATATAATAAGATTGTATTTAAGGATAACATTGTAGATAAAACTTTCTTCTCTAAAGATAGTTTTGTTTTAGAACAGGCAAGAAAAGAATCTAAGACATACCACAACTATACATATAGAAATGAGCTTGGTGGGGAACACTTTTTAAAAATCACCGACCGGTTTTTCTCAAAACAAGGGGATGAAGAGGCTTTAGCGAATTTCACAGTTTTTACAGGTGAGCCACTGCAACCTATAGATGCTTCTCTTTTCCGTAAACCTGAAATTTCTAAAGTATCTTATCATTTAGTCTCATATACTGACAACCGCAACGCAGACGCTACTCCAAACAACCCAGCAACACCTACAGTTAAAGGTTCAGTAGTTCAGAAGTTTGTAAGTGATAAAGGTATCGAGCTTGCGAAGTCAACTTCAACTGGAGAAAAACCAGAGGGTGAAGCTCTTACTTTGAGTCACCCTAATGAGATTTCTAATGGCGGTAAGATTTATGTATTTGTAAGTCAAGACAAACCAGATCCTAAGAAAATCACTAAGGGTGAGACAGTTGTTACTTATGTCTACAAAGAGAAAGAAGCGGTTAAAGGCTCAGTAACTCAGAAATTTGTAGACGATAAAGGTAAAGAAATTGCTAATGTTGTGAAAACAGGTGATAAACCAGAAGGTTCTGATTTAAACCTTACACATCCTAAAGAGATTACATTCCAAGGTAAAACTTATATTTTTGTGAGTCAAGATAAACCAGATCCTAAGAAAGTCACTAAAGGTGAAACAGTTGTTACTTACACTTATAAAGAAAAGGAACAACCAAAACCAGAAGCAAAAGGTTCAGTAGTTCAGAAATTTGTAAGTGATAAAGGTCTTGAGATTAAAGAGCGTACTAATACAGGTGAGCAAAAGGAAGGCTCTTCGGTATCCCTTTCTCACCCTAATGAAGTTACATTCCAAGGTAAGACTTATGTATTTGTAAGTCAAGACAAACCTGACCCTAAAATGATTGCTAAAGGTGAAACTGTAGTTACTTATGTTTATAAAGAAAAACCTGCACCTGTTTCTAACGGTTCAGTAACTCAAAAATTTGTGGATGAGACTGGTAAAGAGATTTCTAACTCAGTTAAAACCGGAGACAAACCTGAAGGTTCTGACTTGAACTTAACACATCCGAAGGAAATTACATTCCAAGGTAAAACGTATGTGTTTGTAAAACAGGATAAAGAAACACCTAAGAAGGTTGTTAAAGGTGAAGTAGTTGTAACATATACTTATAAAGAAAAAGAACAACCAAAACCTACACCTACGGTAGAGATTACTACAATTTTTGTAGATGAAAATGGAAAAGAAATTTCTCCTAAAGAGAAAGGTACTCAACCTCCTAAACCAATTGAGGGGTATGTTTACAATCCACAACATCCTAAGAACAAGGAAGACAAGAACGGTGAGACTGTCCGAGTTTATAAGAAAGTTCAAAAGGGTGGAGTCGTTCAACACTTTGTAAACGAAGAAGGTTCTAAGATTGCAGAGTCTATTTCAAACTTAAACTTAGAGGTTGGTTCTAAACTAGATTTGAAACGCCCAACTGAGATTACATCTGAGGGTAAAACGTATGTATTTGTAAAACAAGACAAAGCTACTCCGACTGAGGTTTCAAACGGTATCGTTGAAGTGACTTACACTTACAAACTTAAAGAAACTCCAACCCCAACTGTTGAATCTACTACAATCTTTGTAGATGAAGAAGGTAAAGAAATTTCTCCTAAAGAGAAAGGTACTCAACCTCCTAAAGCTATTGAGGGGTATGAATATGACTCTACAAATCCTAAAAATAAAGAGGATAAAGATGGGGAAACAGTTCGAGTTTACAAGAAGGTTAAATATGGAACTGTTGTTCAACGTTTCGTAGATGAACAAGGTAAAGAGCTTCAATCTTCTGTACGTACAGGTCGTTTGAAACTAGGTTCTAAGTTAGAGTTGACTTTCCCTAAAGAGTTAACGGTTGATAAAACTAAGTATACATTCAAGAGTCAAGACAAAGAAACACCAAAAGAAGTAACTTCTGAGGGTGAGCTTGTCGTTACTTATGTGTATGCTAAAGAAGCAACACCTGTTGTTCCAACAGAAACTCCAAGTAAACCGTCTACGATTGTACCAGAAACTAAACCTTCGGTATCTGATTCGAATGGTGCGGTTACTACACCAACTACAAATGTGAATAAAGCTGAGCTTCCAAACACAGGTAGCAGTGATTCTGTATCTGCTGCTATTGCAGGAGTTGGGTTATTGACTTTAGTTGCTTTGAGTGGTCGTAGAAGCAAAGAAGATTAAAATTTAGATTTATTTCTGAATTAGAATGTTAGTAAAAGAGAAGTTTACCTAGTGGTATCTTCTCTTTTTGTTTAACAAAATAACTTAATTTTGATATAATTTAATTAGTAAAATAAGAAAAGGAAATAATATGGTTAAACAAAGTACAAAATATGTAACAGAGACTATTTATGGTACGCACTCTTTCACAAGTGAATCAGTAGCTCTTGCATTTGAAACTTTAGCAGATAAAATTATGTTCGAGTTTACTTTAAAGATAAAACAAGCAGGTGATGATTGTTTCAGGTTTAAAGTTAATAATCGTTACGATTTAGTATTTTCTGAGGATTTTGGACTTCGTTTAGTTGAAGAATATGACCCAGAACCTTATGTTTCAACTAGAAAGTTGTTAGACCTTTATGAGAAAGGTTTGATCTATGAACTTGACCGAGGGGTTGTTAGTTTGAAACTTGCAGAAAGCTTTGATTTAGAAAAAGCTTTTGAGCGGTATCTTCAGCTTGCGAAAGATATTTAAAGAATGTAAAAAGGGAGATTTACTTAGTGGTATCTTCTCTTTTTCTTTGACAAATTTCGTCTTTTTTGATATAATAAAGAAAATTAGAAAAGGAAGTAAACTAACATGGATTTAATTGACGTTATAGACACTCGCTTACTAGACTTACAGAGTGAAATGTCTAAATTGCAAACCTTAAAAGAGCTTGAACAAAGAAAACAAGTTCAGAAAGTTGAGATTCCCTTACTAACTTTAAGTGAAAAGTTACAACAAGAGCTTGATAGTTTGAACTCTACATTACGTTCTAAATTACAGATGGAGATTGTAGTAAACCACATTTTAGGTACACTACAACTGGTTCAACATTGTTCTGATATTTCGTACACTCTTGCAATTTATTCTGAGAAAGAAGTGCGCGCTAAAATGGAAAGAATGTTAGGTACTGCAACTACTAGGAGTCCTATCAAATATTGGTTCAATTATATTTCTGGATTGATTAACGCTTTTCAAGTATTAGTTGAATTAACGGGTGGTAACTTCTATAAATTTGATATGCAGTGTGACTTTACAAACTCTTTAATTACCTTTACTTTCAATCAATTTCAAGTGGTTGTGACTACTATTTCTAGTGTCAGTATTGAACGTGTTGAAGTTTCTAAGAAGGTCACAGGTTCACAAGCTCAAAGGTTTAATTTAGGTTCAGCGGGTTTGGTGCTTGATTTTTCAAATTTCGCTAATGATCCACTCACTGCGAAAATTACTGTTCCTTGTAAAATTTACTCTAACTCAGCAGTTCTAACAAAGGTAAATGAAGCTATGGAGAAGATTGAAAGCTTTTTACATAGTGCAAGAATACCAGTGTAAACCCTCTAGGGTATCCCAAATTTCTTTGGGTTTTCCTATATTTTAGAAAGGAAATTATAAATAAAATGAAGTTAGATAATTTTGTCAACTTAAACAGCGGTGTTAAATCAAAGAAACAAGTAGTTGCTTATGATACTGAAACTTCTTATGATAACTCACTTATACCTACAATTACGGTTTCTTTCAACAATATAACTTTAGACTCTAATGATTCGAAGAAGTCTACTGAGGTTATAAAGCTACCTTCTTCACTAACTAAAACAACAGCTCCTTGTGATAGATGTCATCGTAAAGCTAAACGATTGTTTTTTGTAGATCAACACGGTTTGATTTACTTTGTTTGTCACACTTGCTACAAAGATTTGTATACAAGTCCGAGTAAAGTTACAAAAAGGGTTGTAGACCTAAGTAAGTTAACTATTAACTCACAACTGAAATCTGAGGGAAGACAGTTGAAAAGCCAATTAAACAAAAGAAAACGAAATAGAAAGAACAAATAGGTTTAAATAGATGCAGTTTAAAGAAGATTTTTTAAATGAATTTCGCAAAGTGATTAAAGATATATTATTGGAAGGCGATTTGGAACGCCTAAAACTCGCTAAAGAGTTTCTAGGTTTTGACAATCAAGCATTTGGGGAATTTTTAGTTCCTTTATTTAAAGAAGAGCAAGAACTAGTGTTACATCACGTGTTAGCTCGTCCAAGTTACCCAACAAATCTCACCGCGGTATCCTCAGAAGACCATAACCATTTGTCCGAGGGGAAAGCACCACTTCAAAGTATAAATGTTCAATCGATGATGATTGAAGTTGATGAACCTTTAACTGAGGAAGACAAGCAAGAACCTACCTACAAGTGGTGTCCTCGTAAGATTTCTGAAACTTCAAGTGGGAACCTTTGTGGTGTCGTACTTTTGACAGAGCGCGGTTTTGAGATTGAAGATGTTGAGACTGGTGAAGTTCTTTATGAAGGTAATTTTAGTATATACAAACAATTAGACCTAAGTAATGGTTTGGTTATTTCTTTTAGTTTGACGGGTTCTCACATTTACAATGTCGCTTATGAATCAGAAATTAACCCTAAGAATAATATGGTTTACATTCAAAATTGTCCATTACAGAAAGATGAGCAAGGTTATTATGTTCCTACAGATTTTGAGGGTAATTCCCTTAAAGTACATGGGTCACGTTGTGGGGTTTATAATGTAAGTGATTTTGTGGTTAAACGTTATGGTTTAGCAGATGCTACTTCGGTAGATTTGGTTTTAACTGTAGGAGAGGTTCCTCGTATTGCTTGGGTGCATCACAATACTCCAATGAAACCAACTTCTAAGGTGACTGAGGTGGAGTTATCAACACCTTCGGTGTCCTCGCAAAAGGTGAAGTCTCCTAGAACCTTTGCAAAATATGACTTTGATTTGGTGGGTAAGAAAGTTGCTATTTTAGGTTTACCTAAGTCTCTAATTGAGCGCTTCAAGACTTTGGTGCTGAAGGAGAAAGGAGCAGAAGAACTTGAATTTATTGATTCTAGTTCACATGAAGAGACTGTAAATATACCAAATAGGTTGAAAGACTTTGATATTATTGTTATTGTAAAACGGTTCGTTGGTCATAGTACAATTTACCGTCTAAAAACTGTTCTAACGGCTTCTAGTGCGCAAATGGTAAATACTACCTCTCATGGGTTAGACGCATTGGAGAGAGCCTTATATCGAGCCTCAGAAGGTCTTTCCGCAGAAGAAGGAACAACTACAGTAAACTATCCTTTGTTACCTTAATTTAAAAGAAAACCTAAGTGGTTTTCTTTTTGTTTTCTTGCCAATTTTTGTTTCAGCTTTTTCTTTTCCTTGACTTTTAGTAAACTTTGTGTTATAATATTAGAGAAAAATAAAAGTATGTAGAGGTTACATTTATGAGTGAAAAAGGTTTGAGTCGTAGTGCTTACCGCTCTCGGTATCAGATTCAAGAGTCAACATTTAATTACTTGCTACAGAGTGGTAAGATTGGTTTGGCTTATGTACCAGAATTAAAAATGGATGAGAAAGTTGAGAGTACAGGTAAGAAACGCACTCGTATTCGAGGTCTTCGTTATGTAGACCAAGCTCCTTTATCTGATGAGGAAGTGATTAAATCAGATAAGTATGTAGAAGGTAGCTCAGAGAACCAAGGGGACTCTATTGTTTCTTTGCAGGAGTTGTCAACAGAGCTTGGAGTTGGAAGACTTTCGAAGATGTCTGTTCTAGTTCATGATTTTGCAAGAGAACTGGGAATTGAACTTGTTCGTTATAGTTGTTTTTATCCTATTTATTCGCAGTCGGTCTTACTAGTAGGATTGAGTCGAGACTTGAAAGAGACTTTCTTGATTTGGTGGGATAAAAAGCAAGCACCAAAATCAAATTTGTCTCGTAAGAAGCGCTCAAGAGAACTTGTTCCCTTTGAAGAAGTAACAGTTGAGGTCTTGTCTCGTTTGTACCCCTATAATGCTTTGGTTGAAGCTTTAGATTTGGATTCTGAGGAACTATTTAGGGTATCCCCTAAAAAATTCAAAGAGTATTTAAATAGACATTGTACTTCTGAATTATGTGATGATATTAAAGCTATCTATTTAGATGGTCTTCCAATTCTAAAATGGGCTGAGAAACAAGGTATTACAAAAGCAGCTATGTATTTGAGACTTGAGCGTTACGCAGAGCGTTTCGCAAAAGACAAAGACAAGTTCTTGTTTGGGGAGTAGAAAGAGAGGGATTTATTTGAAGAAAAAAGCAGCAAATTTAGACTTAACAAAACTTCCTTCTACACCGTTTGTAAAATCAACCCAAGCTCTTAAGCAGTTTTGGGAGAAAAAGGTTTTAAATCATGCTCTTCGTCAACTTTATCCAAACAAGAAGTTTAGTTTAAATACGAGACTTTGGAACGATTTAGTTTTTGTGCAGGAAGGTGACAGATTAGAGATTAAAGTTAATCGAGTAGTAACTTTGAAACCTGACCAAATTGAAGTTTCAGTGCAGTTGCATGTGCAGTTGCGAGATAATGTAGACCCCTTGCTGAAGCCTTATTGGTTAAAAGGTAAACCTTTTATGTCATTAGGTACTGAGTTTGTCTTAACGGAGCGTGGTTATAGGATTCCTTTAGGTTACACTACAAAAGAAGAGATGGCTTTAACTCGTCCTCTTTACACGATATATAGAGCATTATTGAAGATTCGTAAGGAGCACCAATTAGTTGGTGAGGTTCGAATTACTCGCACTGCTTTAAATCAAACTGTTGAGGGGTATCTCCCAACTGGTGAACCTATTCGCTTGGTGTATTCACAATCTGGAGTTTTACGTGAGAAGTCTGTAAACGGTGAGGTAGTTGATGTTTACAAGAAGTTTGGTGAAGTTGAGCGACCAAAAGTTGTTCGAACTCGGTCTTCTAAGAAAGTAGGTTGAGAGTTGGATGGATAAAGGTTTAGAAAATTCTTCTTCTCAAGGTTATAGACTCCAAGAGACTCGCTACAACCATAAATGTCGAGACACTTCTTGTAAAGAGTTTGACTTAGCACAAGAGAAGAAGGTGCAATCAGATGAGTGAAAAGCGTTTAGTTGTAACTGTTTATGAGCGCACTAAACTGTTGCAAGCCTTAAAGGAGCTTGGGTTCACTTGGGTTGAAGGTGAAGGAATTTTAGATAGGATTTTAATTACTATGGCTCCAAATTCTTTGGTTCCGACACAACAAGAAGTTACATTAAATATTCAATCGTCTAATCATTTCTCGAATTGATTATATAATTTAGGTTTAGAGAGCGAAATTTACTACTTAGGTAAATCTCATTTAGGTCGAAGATTTGACACGGAGTTGTTTCAAACCATTTACTCTCAGTTTAACTTAGATTATTATATCGAGAATAGCGAACTATATGTAAGTCGTTTTGTGTTGAAAGATGTATTACGTTTCTTTTCTCAGTTTACATGGAAGCAGTTAGTTTTTATTAAAGAAGTTGAGGTGTTTAGTTGAGGGTTTATGTAGATTTAGATAACACGTTATTAGATTCTGCGAGTCGTTTGGTTGATTTTGAACCAAGTTATGATCCAGAAAAGCAGTTATCTTACGATTTGGGAAGAGGTTTGTTGAAATACTTTTCAGACCCAACGTTTTATGTATTTGGTGATATTAAAGTCAATGTAGAAGTGGTTCGGTATCTGGAAAGTCTCGTAGGTTCTAGTTTAGAGGACATTTGTTTTATTAGCTTGAGTCCTACTGAGGAGATAGCTAAAAAGAAGCGAGATTTGCTGAATAAGTTAGGGTTTGGTTCTTCTGCTTTTATGTCTTTTTATAGTCATGAACAAGAAGCTCAGACTTTGGAGAGACTGTTGAAGTCGGCTAAAGAGAGTTCAGACTCGGTGGTTTTTATTGAAGATAACCCTTACCGTATCCTCAAGTTTCAAGACAACCAAGCCAATTATAAAGTTGTTCGTCATCCTTATACTGTGGGTCGCTACCCCGGTCATGTTTACGTGGCGAGTGCTAATTACTACAAGTAAAGAAACTCTTGCACGTTTGGATAGATTATGATAGAATTAAAGAAAATTAAGAAAGCTCTACAAGTTCTCGGTTTTGAAGGTGTTGTAAAGGTAGACCAAGCGAGTTTAAAACAAGCTTACAAAAAGCGCTCTAAAGAGGTTCACCCAGATATTGGAGGTGGTTCTCACGAAGCGTTTAAAGAGCTACAAGAAGCTTATGACTTGGTTTTAGCACACGGTTTAGGTAAGACTATTGATTTAGTAACTAGAGAGGTTCTAGTTACACAAGGTTCAGATTTACTGCGGTATCATCTCGCGGGGCGAGAATATAATTGTAGAGTATAAGAGAGGTTTTAGATTATGAAATTTGTAAATAAGTGGAACTTACCACTTTTGGTATTATCAGTTACTATGGGGCTTACTGCTATTGCAGTTCTAGTAACCTTTGTTTTACGTCTAGTAGGGGTTACTACTATTGATATTATCACAGTGACTATTCCTTTAGGTGTTGTCGTAGTTCTCGTTATTGCTTGGGCTTTTGTTTTGTTTATCTATTCTAAAGTTAGCCACAAAGGTTTCTTAGACGACAACGGTTCAACTTATGAAAGTGACTTTGAGTCAGATGATGGGTGGGAATAATGGTCTTTATATTTTTATTTTTATTTTTATTGGTTGGTTGTTCGATGCTCGCGTATGATTTATATACTGCGCCAAATGTAGATACTTACTTTTCGAGAGAGTTTGTAGACTTTGAATTTAAAATTTTTACGCATAAATAATTGGTTTTGAGGTTGTAGAAAGCTACAACCTCTTTTCTATTTTCTAAAACGCACCAGATTGCCCTAGATTTAATTTTAACCTCGTTTGGTACAATAAGTCTAACTTTAATTTTAAATGCGACACGGAGCAAATGAGAGCTTTTAAATTTGATTTTAGGGAAAATATCTTCAGTTCGGTTTTGAGACTTAAGTTCATCCATCAGTCCTCCTAACGGTATCTTCATTTTCTTGACTTTTGTTTAGTTTATCTATTTTTCTCCCTTAATTCTTTTATTTAGGTTTACGAAAAGTAGTAGTTATGATGTGTCATAACTATTTTTATTTTTGTCATAGCTTTTAGAAATTGTGTCCTAAAAATAAGTTGTTTTGTCATGAGCTTGTCCTAATTGTCTTAAAATTTGTCATAAGGTTATTTATTTTTGTCATAAATCTATTCAAATTTGTCATAATTCTATTTAGAATTGTCATAAAAACAGTTTTATTTGTCCTAACTTTAGTTAAAAGTGTCATAGAGTGATTACATTTTGTCCTAAATCTTTGCTTGTTTGTCATAAAATACTTAGATTTTGTCCTAAATTTACTCAAAGGTGTCATAGAATAGTTTATTTTTGTCTTAACTTTAGTTATACTTGTCTTAATTTGAGGGTTGTTTGTCATACCTCTCTTAAATTCTGTCCTAATTTAGTAACTAATTGTCTTAAAAGACTTTAAATTGTGTCATACCTTTTTCAAGGTTGTGCATGATGTTTTTGGTTTGCGATGTTGGAACGCCCTAATTCCGTAAGGATTTGGTGGCTTTCTATTTGGGTTTGTGTTGATTTGATTTAGTTGCATTGGTTTGATGCTTGAGGTTTGGTTTTAAGTAAGTAGTTTGAACTTCAGTACGATTAAGTAGAAGCGTATGATTGATTCAACTCTCGACAAAATCAAAACGGACACCAAGCCTTTGCGGTATCTTAAGTCTACGTGCGTTTCTAACTCAGTTCTCATTTCTGATTAGCTTTTGGAGTAATTAAATAGCAGAAAGCAGAAAGCAGAAAGCAGAAAGCAGAAAGCAGAAAGCGGAAAGCAGAACCTCATTTTTAAACTTCTGTTTTCTACTATTAAAAGCACTCCCCAACCTCCCCATTCGGTATCTAAGATTTTACTTTTTCTTTATAGTAAATCCAACTTCAGCTAAAATTATTTAATTTAGTCTAAAAATGATGAACTTATCGTAGTATAGTTTAGATTTTGTACATTTTATTACTTGATTTTTAATTTAAAATAATGTATAATAAACCTTAAGAAATTCAGCAAGGAAAAATTCTAGTTATAGGACTAGGTTTCAGACTGAAAATTTTATAGAAAGGATAAAGTACAGAAAAGTTGAATGATTTATTTTGTACTTATACATTAAATCATAGAATAGTAGTTTTTTGTGTGGTTTTTAACTTTTATGGGTAAAAAGAAACCGATATTTAATACTTTAAATCAGATTTATTCTGATATTACTTTGTTTCAAACTCGACTGGAAAATAATAAACATATTCCTTCTAGTTCGGTCTTACAAACAGTAGAGGACTTGCAATTTGCAAAAACCCTTGTCGATTTTTTGAAGAGTGGTTCTTATTTAAACTTGAGTAAATCAAATGAAGAAAGCACTCGTAGTCTTTTGAAATTATATCGATCAGGACTCAATCGCAAACAACTTGCAGACCTTTCAGGTTTGACTCCTCGTCAAATTTATTATGCAAATTTGAAGGTTGAAGAAAGTCTTGAATCGAGGTTTCCGACAGGCTTATTGAGTCTTTGGAAGAACCGCCAATTTCAAGTGATTGAGGAGTATTTACAGGTCAATTCTGATGACCTTTCTTCTATTATAGAAGAAATTTTAGAGTTTCCTTTAGTACAATTTGCTCCAAGATTGTTAGGTCAGCGTACAAGTGAGCTTTACCGAGTAGATTTGATTAAAGAGAAGTCAAAAGAAGAGATTATAGAAGCTCTTGAAAAAGTCTTAGAGATGGAGAAACGGGTTACGCAAACTTTACTTGAAAATCTTGAAGATATTAAGGTTTGGGGTTCACTCACTCGGTATCTGACCTTGAATAAAACCTTTCCTGCAGACTTGGTTTTGGAACTTCAAAAGAAGAACTTTCCAAACCTAAATACAGTTGAGTTTGAAAGGGTCGAGGGTGTTTGATTATGGTTGATAAATACACGATAGACTCTCCATATAAAGCTCTCTATTGGTCTTTCTACAACATTGCTTATAGTGAGATTTACAAAACTACCCCAGAGTTCATACCAACAGTTCCTTTTGAGCCAAGCGCTCTCAGTAAACTAGATGGGTATCCCTATGTGAGCACGGCTTCCGCTCGTAAACTTATAGTTTTAAAAGAGACAGTTGCAGCAGTTCCTCCAAGTTATGATTACCGTAGATTGTTAGCGCATTTTGAAACAGTAGTTGAGCAGTTTAGGGTGTCTAGTTCATCCTTTGTGATAACCGAAGAGAATTACACTTATTTGAAACCTAGCAACTACCCCTACCAACTCTCGTATAGCTTGGTGGTCTTGTGGTTTGCAATTTACCTTGATGTGATTGTAGGGGACTTTCATCTAAGTGTGAAAGGTTTGTCATCAGAGTTAGCAGAGTCTAGTATTCTTTACTATTTCAAGCTCTTTGAGTATTTACCGATTGAATACGATTTGAGTGCGAAAGATATAGACACGATTAACAGTCAGTTATATGTTGAGATGGCTCGTTTTCATGGCTACATGAACAAAGAGGTTTTACCTATTTCTGAGAAGCAACGACTCTTTAAAGAGCAAGGGTATCAGGAAGGTTCGATCGTTTTTCTCTATGAGAAAGGTTATGTAGCAAACGAAGAGGTTCGCAGTAGCAAAGGTACTAATAAGTTCATTAGTAAGGTACATTTAGCTAAGATTACTAAGGTTACAGACACTGAGGTTCAGTTTCATACTTACAATGTGTATAAGACGCGAGAAGGTTTGTTAGAAGATTTTGAAAGTCTACCAGAGTCTATTCAAGAATTATACGGTAGCTACGTTGAGTTTTTAGAACCTTCTTTAACTGTTAGTCGAGTAGAAGTAGGTTGGGATACGTTAGGCGTGAACTACGCTCAAACAAACAATTCGGTCTACGCAGAACATTATTTCATTACTAAAGTTGAGTCGGTTTATTCTGTACCAATTACAGTTTTAAATGAGAACTTGTACTTTGAAACAACTGTTTTACCAGTAGAGGTTGCTACTCTATTTTTATTGCTGTCTTATCATATTCCATTTGATGAAGATTTGTACCAAAAGCAGTATTCCGTAGAGGTTTCTGAGATTCAGGAGAGAGTATCCTTTTATACCTCGCTACTGGAAGAAAAGCTAGGTTATGAACTTCAAGACTTTTGTAAAGTTAAAGAACTTTACTAGAAAAAGAAGGTACTTAGATGATAGATAGGTACAAATATGAGGTTGAAATTATGGATGATGGGGTGGAGCGTACTGTTTCATGCGTAAACCTTTTTAAACACAGGCTTTATAGAGGGTTGGTTCAGACAAGAGGTAAAGGTCAGTACACGTGTTTATTTGAGATTTTGGCTTACCCTTTGTCTTATAAGAAAACTAAACTGGCAACATACTCTAATCGCTTGTTATATAAGAGTTTGTTTGAACTTACAGAACTTTCGCAAGAGGGTATCTCTTCACTGCGTGAAACTTTTCCTTTAGAGTTACTTCACCAAGCTTTTAAACGAGCGGTTCCAGAGCTTTACCTTTATAATAAGAGGGTTACTTCAGACAAGTACAAGCTCTTAGTTTCTAACTATTCTGAGCTTGAGTCAAATTATATAAGGAGATTAGACAAATGTGGCAAAAAGTTTCAAAAATAGCCTTATTGGGTGTGTTAGCACTCTCAGTATCCTCCCCAACCTTGGCATTTGCTAAAGGGGGTCACGGAGGTGGTCATGGTGGCTCTCATGGAGGTTCTCATGGAGGTTCTCATGGTGGTTCAAAAGGTGGCTCACACGGTGGGTCGAAAGGTTCAACTGGTGGATCGAAGGGTTCAACTGGCTCACACAACACAAGCAACCACGGAGGTTCAACTGGTTCTAAAAGCAGTTCTCACTCTGTCTCTAGTCACGGTCGGTCTTACCGACCTAGTGCGATAGGAATGCCGATTTCGTCTTGGCGCTCCCTAAGTTCCCAAGCAGAGTTTAAGAGTGGACACACTGCGGTTCCGTCTTTCACCTCGTCTGAAAATACGGTGAAGACCTTTTATTCTGCAGACACTCCTTTAAATATGCTTTTGTACCGCCCGTTATATGGTTATAACCACTCGTCTGCACACTATTTACCTGTTCAGACTGAGGAAGAAGAGCAAGAGGATAAACCAAAGATAAATATTACTATACTGTGGATTTTAGCTGCTATCTTAGTTCCACTCCTAGCTTTTATTGGTTATATTGCACTCTCAAATTAAGTTTTCTTAGGAAGTTTATAGAGAAAGTTGTTTTAAAAGGATTTGGCAAGTTAATGGAGGGTATCGCATCATACTTCGAAATTTTCTCCAATTCGGCAAATTTAAACGTGGAGTTTTTACTCCACATGTGACTGAGTTCTTAGAAACTCAGCAGTAGCAACTATTTAGCTAACTGAAAACATAATTTCCTTGATTTAAAAGGGTTTTGAGGGTATCGCATCATGGTTTGGGATTTTCTCTCAACTAAAATGGCGCTTTCCCCTTATTTACATTAGTTGGATCGATTGGTAAGTTCTAAATTGCTTGGTACGGCTGGGTTTAGTTAGTTTGGTCAAAATTACAAGAGGGTATCTAATCCCTTCTTTCGATTTTTCAATTTCTCAAATTGGAATTGAGAGGTTTAAAAAGAGAAAAAGAAGGTTAAATCCCTTGGTACGTTTAGGTTTAACTTAGTTTTCCTAACCTACCGAAGAAGGTATCTAAACATACTTCTCAAATTTTATTTTCTTAAAAGAAGTGAAGAGTTGAAAATTTGTGCCAACAAAGTTGAAACTCATTGGTACATAAGGTTTTACACTCGCTTTTTCAACTTATTGGAGAGGGTATCCTTCAGCACCTCCAAAATTTTCTCCAGAGCTTACCAATTAAAAGTCAAAATTTATTGGTAACAACTTTGAAAGTCCTTGGAACACAAGGAATTAAACCATATTTCTCAACCTCACTCAGAGGGTATCTAACATAAGACCTCAAATTTGATTTTTACGTGTCTATTTGGAGTGAGTTTTTTCAAAATAAGTAGGTGCTTTCTCTAAGAAAATACCCAATTCCCTTACCACACAAGCAGTTTCGCTAGTTTTCTCTATAAAAACAAGCAAAACCCTTGATTTAATTTCAGCATAAACATAAAAATTAGATTTTAAATATATAAAAAGAAAAATGGACTAATTTCAGTCTCATTATTTAAATAGTAGAAAGTTGGTAAAAATGTATCAATCAGCACTCGACAACCTCAGTAACGACAAGGGTTTTGCTAGTGTAAAACCTAGTGCAAATTCAAAGCAACAACCTACTGAGGAACAAATTTACGAAGAAAATATGAAGAAGTATTTGGACTTGGTTGCTTCTAAAGGTTATAATTTAGAAGAACTAGAACCAATTATTCGCTCTGAGGGTCGCACAGAGTTGTTTGCGACTGCGGGTTCAGGTAAGTCCACTTCGATTTCTTTGATTTTAGCAAAGGATAAAACCATTGGTCGCTTGTCTCCAGCTAACCGAGGTAAGAAAGTTGCTTGGGTGACTACCTTCTTAAGTAAAGGCGCAGAAGAGATTAAACAGAACGTAGAGCGCACTTTCGCTAAACTAGGTCTTACTGGAGTATCCACTTCCGATATTACATTCAGCACATTACAATCAGAGTTCTTTGAGCTTTTACGACTTCGTGGGTTTAACCTCACAGATAAGTCAAAGTCAGACTATGTTCAAATGTTAGACGCAGGTGGTGGTGATACTGAGGGTTCTCGTAATTTCAATGCTATTATGGGTAGACTTTTCCGTAAACATGACTTAGGTGATGAAGGTAGTAACTATGTTTCTCTTCAAGATAAAAGAGATTTGGCTGCTATTATTTCAAACTACCGTAACTGTTCTATTTCTGAGTACCAATTTGGAGAAGCAGCAGACACGGCTAAACGCTTGAATCTCCCAAGAAACTTACTTCCAGTTGTAGTTGAAGATTACCAAGCACTCAAAGAGTCCTTGAACGTTATTGACTTTGATGATTTGATGACTTACGTTTACGATTATATGGTCGTAGAAAAGGAAGATGATCCAGTTCAGATGGCTTGGGTCAACTTCTACAAAAACCGTTACGAATACTTCATGTTGGACGAAGCTCAAGATATGTCTGAGTTGCAGTACCAAGTATTGAAACCAATTTTTGAGAACTGTCCGCGTGTTGTTATTGTAGGGGACCCAGACCAGTCGATTTATGGTTTCCGTGGTTCAAACCCAGAAGTCATGGAGTGGTTCGACAAGGAGTATAAGCCTACTAAATACCCACTCTCGGTATCTTACCGTTGCCCGTCAAATATTTTGAAGCCAATTACCAAATCAATTGAGAAGAACTCAAATCGTTATGAACATTCTCTTCGCTCATTTAAAGAAGGTGGAGTCCTTGAAGCTTACCATTTCGACTCTGTAAAAGATATGGCTGAAGCTTCTTTGCAATTGATTGATAAATATTTAGCTGAAGGAAAAACCATTGCAGTTCAATCTCGAGTAAATTTCACTTATTCTCCAGCTTCTATTCTTTACGCAGTGAAGCGCCAAGGTGACTTCAACTTACTAGGAGACGTAAGGGATTTTAGAACCACTCGTTATAAAAAGGTTTGGAATCTTATTGAAATGGTGCGTGGTCGAGGTTTGGTGGATATTAAGAATAACTTAAAAGTTTTAGCTCCAGAGTTGAAACCTTGGGACGCTAAAAACCTCGCAGAGCGCCTAATGAATGCTATTCCAGAAAATAAAAATGTGTTGTTCTCCGATAACTACGCTTATTTGGACTTCATTGCGCAAGAATATGGTCTCAAGTCTATGGCTACTTTGGTAGACAAGTTACGAAAGACTTATGGTCAAGAATTTCCCGGAGAAATGGTTCTATTTAAAGAGCTTTTGGCTCATGTCCTTTATTGGGGGGAGCCCGCTAATGCAGAGGTAGTCGGCACTATTTCAACATTGGCAGAGGAAAGTGAAACTGTTACAGACTTCTTTAGCAACATGGACTTTATCAATAACAAAATTGGTGAAGCTAAGAGGGGTGGGACTTCACTCTTAACTTTTGCTACTCCATTTAGCTTTAAAGGACGTGAAGCCAATGTCAACATTATTTTTGATGCTTCTGACGGTGTCTTCCCTTACACATTAAGTGGTGAGTTGAGTTATGAAGAAGAGCGTCGAGTTCACTTTGTAGCAGGAACACGTGGTGATGAGGTCACTATTTACCTTACTCGCAGAGGAAAGGCTTCACCATTCTTGAAAGAGATGGGTATCCCTATAAAAGCGTGGACTCCACTTGACGGAGTGGTACTAAATGGTGTAAAATTAAAGGAGGAGTTGAGATTGAAAGAACGCATGCAAAAAGCCAAGGTCGAAGAACAACTTGGCGCGTTCACAGACTTCGATTTTAAACTTTAATTTTAAGATTGTGTGGTAGAGAATTTGAATAATAAAACCTCTTTAGGACTTTCCTTTTTCGATTTGCAGAAGATGGATATAAACCAAAACGTGAAGGATGAGTTAACCCTCGGTATCCTTCACGGCTTGGATTTAACTTCTTATGTGACGAGTGATAATATTGACTTTGAGTTATTACGAGCTATTCGATTGTGTTTGGAACATGATGTTCCTTTACATTTAGTTAATGCAAATTTAGATAAAGATATTTTGATTCCTTTATATCGCTTGTACAGTGCACATCGAACTGTTGACTCATGCGGATTAAGTAAATATTTCAACTCAACTACAAATGAGTTGATGCTAGAGTCTCGCACATTAGGGGTTTTGGTAGATTTGGCTTTAGAAAACGTAGATTTTTCTCAGATTGATTTTACCTTTATTCCTTTAGCTACAGTTGATGTTTTTGCTTCTGCTTTAGCACAAGGTGTTGAGATTTCTGACTTGCAAAAGAGCCGAGCGGTATCCGATAAAGATTACTTAGATTTTTTGATTTCCTTGCGTTTAGCAGGTGTTGATATTTCACCATTTTTGGAAGGTTCTTGGTCTGAGGAACAAGTCCTTGCAATTTTGAGAGGTCGATTAAAAGTTTCGGTTGTAGAGTTTATTACACATTATATCAATGAGAACTTTACTGCAGGTCAGATTGAACAGTGTTGGAGAGCTTCGGACTTTGGTTGCTTGAGTTTGGTGTGTAGTGTCGATCGAGACGGTTTTCCGATTTATAATGAGTACCAAATGTATCAAATTGTTGAAGGTGCTCGCTTTAACTTAGATTATCGTTTATATGCAGACCCTTCGTTGAATGATTCAGAGATGGCTTTAGAGCGAACTGAGTTATTTAAGAAAGCTGATGAGAACAAAAGGGGTGCTTTGTCGAGTAAGATTAAGTCTTATAAACCTAAAGGTGCTTTTTGGTGATTTCATGGGTGCAGAGGTTTACCTTTATGGTTTATATGTTTTTCTTTGGTACTTTTTACTTCGTTTAGGGGTATCCTTTGGTTTGAAGGAACTTGGTTTATTTGAGAAGGTTGTTAATAAGTACCTTATGAGAAATGCTCATTTAATAGGCGCTTGCGTAGGTTTGATAAGCTTGTCTGCCTTATGGTTGATTGCTTTGGTTCAATATTTTCTAACATGAAGAGAGGTTTTAAAACCTCTCTTTCTATTTGACGAAATTACTTATTTTTGGTATAATAAAAGAAATGATAAAATTAAATGAGAAGTAGGAGACTTACTATGATTGAACTAATTGAAGATTTGAAACAAAAGTATAAATTAAGCTTTAGTGGTGACTTTGAAGTTTTAACGGAGGGTGAGAATAAGGTTATTCGGTATCATTCTAAACTTTCTGAAATTGGAACTGTTTCATCTAAATTACTAAATCCTAAAGTTTGCGTAGCAGATTTGTTAAGTTTTTTAGAGTGTCTTTCTTTTATGGAAGAAACTTTTATAAAAATGGCTAGTTAGTAATAGTTTTAACTAGATTAAACAAAAATAATCAAGATAAGGTTAAATGGTAATATTGATGCCAGCATTAGATAAGGATATTTATAGAGAAATTAAAGCTGAAGCAGATCGTGTGTCTGCTATTATGGATGATTTAATTGAAGGTCGAATTAGTGCTAGTCAAGCTGAAGTACGTTTAGGTGCTAAATATAAAGGGTTAGCAACTCGAAAAAGCAAAACAAAAGAGAACTGGGTATCCGAGCAATTGGTTGCACCTTTAAAGAGTACGCAGGTTTTAAACAGTAATTTACTGAAAGGTTTGCAGACAACTGCCTTTGGTTCTTTATGCTCTATGCTTTTCGGTAATGAACCAATTAAACGCTTAAATGAACTATTTTTCACAGGATTTTTACCTTCTATTCGTAAGTCATTAGAGGAAGTTTCTGAGGAGGAACGTACATGGTTTGAGTTTTACTTTAAAGGGAGTACGTGGTTGCATTGTACTACTTCTGGCGACTTTTTAGAGACGGTATCTCAGTTGAAACCTGTTCCTCCAACTCGCTTTGATTTTGCTCGAAGTTCTATTTCAACCTTGTTGGGTCTTTTAACTGCTAAGTGGTATGTCCATAGAGGTGTTGTTTGTACTTATTCTAATAGTGATGTTTTGAAAGCTCGTTTGAAGTTTGAGCGCTATGTTTTGAGTGCTGATTACAAATTGTATTATACAAAAGTGCGTACTGATAAAGGTTTTGAACCTAAACTAACAGTTGATGTACTACCTAATAAGGTTTGTAACTTGTTAAAGGAAAATGGAATTTATTTGTTGGATGATGTCCGTGGTCGGTCTCCTAAAGAAATAAGAAAACTGAATGGTTTAGGTTTTGGTTCTTTTGTTAAGTTAGGTGCAGTCATGGATTTGTTAGGGTATCCATTTGAAAACTGGGAGAGAGTTCGATAATGTTTAAGTTACGAAAAAGACCTAGAAATAAAACTCTTCTGTTCAAAGAATTGTTGGCTTCTAGTTTAGTGGAAGATAGAGATGGTTTTCTTCACGGTGAGACCTTGATTTGGAAGATTCGAGAGTGCCCTAGTGGTTTAATGATTCAGTTTTCGGATGGTGTAATAAATGTTTTGAAATTGGAAGAACGTGGTGCATATTGGTTTCCTAATGAGAAACAAACCACTGTGGTATCTGATTCAAATGCTTTGAAACATCGCATTAAGAAGAAAGTTCTTATGAGTTACTATAAAAAAGTGGGGAAACTTAAATGAAATTGAAATATGAAGACTACACAGAAAAAACAACTTTGGTAATTGAACTAAGTGAAGTTTTAGCAGGTTACACTGTTTTTACTACAGGTAGTGAGTTTAGTTTTCAACATCGACTTAATTTAGTTCAGTCAGTACATTTATCTAAACTCTGTATACAAATTGTTTTCACGGATGGTACAACAAAGGTTTTAATTTTAGGGGATGATAAACCTTATTGGTCTGAAACTGAGATTAAACCCGATTTTGGGTCTAACTATCCTAGCGCAACTCAGTTATTGGAGAAGATGAAACAAGTTGTTGTAGATTACCTTTATGAAGAGTTAGATAGTGAGATTTAATTGATGAAACTGAAATATGACAATTATCTGTTGGATAAAACAGTGCCAGAGTATTTATCTGCAACCTTGGTTTCCCTTGTGTTGCATAGTGTAGGTGTGAATAGTATGTTATGGGAGGCTCGTACATTTGTTAGTTCTGTGAGATTAACTCAGTTTGAGATTTCAATTACTTTTATCGATGGTTCCACTAAGACTTTGTTGTTAAAAGAACCAACTCCTTACTGGTATAAAGATGGTATTGTACCTAATTTTGGGTATCCTCACATTAAACCTAAACACTATTTGAATCGCTTACGTCAAGAGGTGATTGACGTTTTGTACGTTGAAGATTAAGGGGTTCCTCTATGGTAGATTTTAGTAAGGATAGTCAAGATACTAGATTTAACTTAGATAAGCTAAACGTTGTCTTGTTTGTCTCAAGAAATAAGGATAACAAGCACCTTGAAACTTTTAAAGAAAGAAAAGTATCCTTTGTTACAACTAAGGATTTTGAAGAAATTAAGTCTCAGTTTCAAGTTTTTATTAATGAAGGTCAAGTTGGTGAATTTTCAAGAATGTACATTTCTGTTAATCCAAGGTCTAACTCAAAAAACCTTCAAGGCTTTGCAACACTTGATGTTGGATCAAGAGTTTGCTTTATCTACATTACCTCAAAAGGTAGCTTCTCTTGCAGTTAAGGTAGAAAATGCTTATGGAGATAAACATAATTGGTTGTTTGACTTTGATCCGATTAAAGGTCAAGATGTTGAGGTTTTGTTAACTAAGTTTGTTGAAGACTTACATATTGCACATGAGACCACGCAGACAAAGAAAGGTCAAAAGCGACCTCCAAATTCTGTAACTTTGCACAAAACTCCTAATGGTTATGCAGTTATTGTAAATCAACGTTTTGACACACGACAGTTGTTACAAAAGTACCCTAATGTTGAGTTAAAACGTGATGCTATGTTGTGTTATGATTGGGGTTACTATACAGATGCTGAGTAAGAAGGGAAGTAGTGCAAACAAACTACTTTGATTAAACAGTGAGACTAGAAGGAGAGTGTACTATTTGAATGTATTGGAATTATTTGCAGGAGTAGGTGGTTTCCGAGTAGGTCTTGAGAAAGCAAGTCCTACTTTTAAAACTTTGTGGTCGAACCAGTTTGAACCGTCGAGAAAGTCACAAGATGCTTTTGAGGTTTACAATTATCATTTCCCAGACAGTGAAAACTGGAATGAAGATATTTCTTTGATTTCCGACGAGCGTTTTTCTGCTTTAAAAGGTAAGGTAGATTTGATTGTAGGCGGGTTTCCCTGCCAAGACTATTCTGTAGCAAGAACTAAGAAAGATGAAAAGGGTATCGAAGGAAAGAAAGGGGTATTATTTTGGGAAATCATTAGAGCCACTAAACTAAGTAATCCTAAGTATTTACTCCTCGAAAATGTAGATCGCTTGTTAAAAGCCCCCTCTAAGCAAAGAGGGAGAGACTTTGCTATTATGCTGAGAGCTTTTGCAGATTTAGGTTATGGTGTTGATTGGAGAGTTATTAACCCTGCTGATTATGGATGGTGTCAGCGAAGAAAGAGAGTCTTTCTCTTTGTTTATCGGAAAGATACCGACTATTTCAAGCAACAACAGAGTTTAGAAGATTTCGGAGTAGGTATTAGTGGTATCTTTGAGGAAGCTTACCCAACTAAAGATGAGGTTGTAAAAGACAGATTTCATTCGTTTATCTTACCCGAAGACATCGTAGAGGTCTCAGATTCGTTCTCTATGAACTTTTGGTACGCTGGTAGCATGATAGAAGGTCAAGTCGTTACAAAGGAGCTAAAGCCTTATTATGATGGTGCTTACTTATTCTTAAAAGATGTTTTAGAAAACCCTTCTGATTTACCAAAGGAACTTTATTTGTCTGAGGACAAAGTAGATAAGTTCCGGTATCTAAGAGGCGCTAAGAAGTTTGAGCGCACTAATTCAGAGGGGTATACTTACACTTACTCTGAAGGCGCTATGGCTTTAGTAGATAGCACAGATTTACCGTCTCGTACTTTGTTGACTTCTGATGGTTCTATTAGTCGCACCACTCACTTAGTTGAAGATGAGAAAGGGTATCGTCTCTTAACTGCACTTGAAACTGAGCGCCTACAAGGTTTCCCCGATAATTGGACTGAGATTAAACGCAGTAAAGGTAAGGATGTAGTGGTATCCGATACAAGAAGAAAATTCTTTATGGGAAATGCTCTAGTTGTTGAGGTTGTTGAGAGTTTAGGTAAATACATTGCTTATAGATTAAATTAGTGAGGTAAAATTATGGCAAAGCGAGTTTATGAGAGAAGAAAAGAAGTATATCTCGTTGAGTTCTACGGTGATTATCACTACTTAGCGACTGCAAAGCGCTTGCAAAATCTTTTGAAGTCAGGTGAGTTATTAGGTGAGAGAGTTGAGATTGAATTAGAGAAACTTGGTAAGAATTGGGTTGTTCCCACCTCTACTTTAGATAATTTACACTCTCGATTTGAAGAAGGAGGTCTCGGTATCTCTCCTTTGCAGTTAGAGTTTTAATGGATTAGGTATTGTTATGTTCAGTAATTTTGTTAGTAGGAAGTTCAAGTTAGCTTACTTCTTTTCTTCTTTTACATTGTTGTATATACCAAGCTTGTTAATGATTACTCTAACTCAATTTGGCATTGTAAATATTACTAATTCTGTGGGTGTATCTTTAGTTTTTATCTTGTTATTTGTACTTTCTACTTTATCATTGATTTATGTTAAACTTAAAATTTCAGAAGATCGAAAACATGTACGAATAAATTCAACTGTTTTCAATTTACAAAAGCCGAAGTACGTCTGTTGGTGGAATAGTAGAATTTTTTATTTATCGCTTCTCTTAGGGTTTTCAACATTATTATTCTTACCAAACTTGTGGGTAAGTTTAGGTTGGATATTATCTATTCAGTTGGCGCTAGGTTATTACTTATATACCAAGTCTAAATTTCTACTTAACGTTCCCTTATTGTTATTAGGTGAAGCGTTGCTTGTAGATGAAGGTGAAACTCCTAAATTGTTGATGTTTATATCCCAGAAGGATTTAAAGAACGTTTATAAGGAAGAACTTACTTATATTCAATTAGGTGAAACGGAAGAGTTTAAGTTTGGTTTTTTCGCTACAGAGAGATGAAAGAGAGGTCTATAATTTGGAAACGAAAGAACATTTTAACAAACGCATGGTTGCTAGAGTTCGTAGGATTTTGAAAGAAACTGAGCAGTACAAAAGGGAGTTGCTACATTACTTATGTGAGCAGAACGGTTTCGTTATTCAGGGAAATAACGATAGGCTTGTAAATCAAGATTATATGCTTAATCAAGTAGAGCTAGAAGACGTGCCTTTTACGTTTATGTACCACGGAAGTAAAACTTACATTTTTGGGGGTTTGTTAGTTCGCTTGAATGATTCTCGCGGAGATAAGTATTTCACGGTATCCCTTAAACCTCCGATTTTCGATTTAGAAGATTATGACCCAAATCATTTAGATATGGAGACTTTTCTAAGTTTGTTGGAAGAAAAATCGTAGAGAATTAGAGGTATTAGTTATGGATAACTTTAATTATATGGTTTTTGCAGCAGAGCGTTCAAGATTCAATTCTAGTCATTGGTTTCGCTACTTAAGGAAAGTTATTTTTGAAGATTACACTTATTTAACTGATGATGATGTTCAAAAACTTTGGGAGTCTGATAAATTGACTCAATTTCAAAAAATTAGTTTAAAGTGCGCAGTTCAATTTGGCTCCCCAACTCACAAGTTTGTGGTATCATTAGGTAAACCGGCACAATTAAGTCAGGTACAAAGATTGTTGAAGGAGTATAGACATGGATAGACGATTACAAGCATTTGAACTATTAAATCAAGAGTTAGCTAAAGAGGGTTTGTATTTAACTCTCTTATGTGTCGGTGGTTATGTTTTGGAATATCACGGTTTACGTGCTACTCATGATGTGGATGCTTTTTATACTTCCGATAGAAAAATACATGAGATTATTTTTCGAGTTGGTCAAGTTTTTGATTTAAACTATCAAGGGGAGCTTTGGCTTAATAATGATGTAGCAACCTTAAATCCAGAACCTCCACTTGATGTTTGTGAAACTTTGTATTCTTTTAGTAACTTAACGGTTTTGTTAGCACCTATAGAGTATGTATTAGGTATGAAAATGGTTAGTTTGAGGGAATATGATTTTAAGGACATTGCAAGTATTATACAGTATAAAAAGCTTCGTTCTCCGATTAACACTTATAAGAAGTTGAAGAAATTAGGTTTTACCCACTTAGACTTTTCCGTTCTTTTGGAAGGTTTCGGTTCAGCTTATGGTTTTGATTGGTTAAGTGCTTATTTTGAGGAGCATCAAGAAGAGCTAAAAGATTATTTTTGGTAACGACTATTAAAACTAAAGTTTATTAGAAAGATAAAAGGTAAAACAACATGAATAACAGTACACAATTCTTAGTAGATATTACAAACTTCATTGTGGGAAACTTTAAAAACCACCGAATTTGGAACGTAGAAATTACTTCCCCAGAGTCAGTTGATGAGAGCGCAGACGGATTTGCTAAACACGGTGTGGTAGAAGTAAGCGCAACTGATGCTCAAGGAAACTGGAACAGTCACACCTTCGTTTTCAACTCTCCAGAAAACGTAGACGAAGAAACAAAGAGTTACTTTACAAATCATACCTTCCCTTTGTTTGTAAAGACTTCAAACACTCTTTTGTGGGAAGAGTAACCCACTTAGCGGTATCCTCATTTTGAGGGTGCTTTTTATTTGTCTCAAATTCTCTATCTTCTGTCTTAACTTTCTTCCGATTTGACTTACCATTTAGTCTTTCTGTCTTATTTTTAGTTAAATATGTGTTAAATCCTTCACTACTTGTCCTACTTCTAAACTTATTTGTCCTATATTCATTTTTCTTGTCATACAGTTGTCATAAGATTTGCAAAATCCTTTAAAATCTGCTATACTAGTCTTATTAAACTTGGAAAGGAGCAGATTAGACGATTGGACTTACAAAACTATACACTAAAGGGTGTTGACTTAGCTAAACAAGTGTTAGCAAATGGCTTAGCAAGAGGATATCCTATAGTTCTCAAAGGCGACCCGGATGTTGACGGTTTGTGTGCTTGGTACGTAGGAGCTAAGATATTGCAGAAAGCAGGTTATTCTTTCCACTCTTGTGTCAACACAGATAGAAGACACGGTATGATCGAAGAAGAACTCGTCAAGAAAGGGCGTAGTTGGGGGCAGTTTGATTATTACATCCCTACAGAGTACCACCAAAATGAGATTATTATTAACGTAGACTCTTCTATTTCGGCAGAGGAGATGTTACAGTTGACTCAACAAGGGAATTTTGTCATTAGCTTAGATCACCATGAAGTTGAAAGCAATCCTATGTTCCCAAACCAACAGTATTGGTCTACCACAGAGGAAACAGGAGAAGGGGTATCCCTCATTGGTGAAGCGGTTTTAATCAATAACCAATATGATTTTGAACCTGAGGAGCTTAGATTTTGGTCAGGAACGGGAGTTGTTTTAAATGCTTTATCAAAGATTTTAGAGGTAGAGATTGAAACTGAGTGGGTCGCAATGCACGGTGTCACTTTGCTTTCTGATGTACGAGCTATTGAAAATCCTTTAGCAAGAGAGATTTTAAAGGTAACTTTTGAAACTCCTTTAGTTCAAATGCCAGTATTGAGGAAATTAGTCAATGTGTGTCAAGCCGAAGTTCCTACTGCTTTTCAGAGGTTCCCTGAGAAGTTGGATAGAACTTTCGTGGACTTTAGCTTGTCTCCTTACATTAACGCTTCGTATCAGTTGAATTTGAGTGAGTATTTGTTCAGATTGTGTATTCAAACAGATTTCTTTTATTCACTTCCAGCTAAGACTATACGAACTCGTATTTTGAACCACATGAAAGATTATCTGAAGGTCACAGAGCTTGAAAACTTGGTTATTTTAGCGATTGATGTAGCAGAGATACCAGAGACTTCTGACTCGAAAGAGTATAACTTTAAGTATACTTCTTTCCTTGGTCTGATTGCGAACCAATATTTGAGAGATTTAGGGAAAACTGTTTTGATTGCAGCAGTTGAAAAGGGTAAGTGGCTCAGAGGTTCTGTTCGTGGTTTTCATTCGGATGTAGAGTACAGAGAGTTTTTTGAACATCACAACTTTGATGCACAAGGTCATAAAGGTGCGTTTGGTTTGGTTTCTGTTAAAGGTGCTATAAACTTCCCTCAGTTAGATAAAGACCTCGGTATCCTCGAAAGTGGTGCAACTCAGCAAGCTTCGAACATTCATGTAATGTCGAATTTGTTGGCGAACTTTGATAAATTGAAAGAATTAGCTTATGAAAATGAGTTTTTATTGAGTTCTCATTTTCATTCTATCTCATATAGTGGTTTAGCTTATTCTACGTTTACAGAATCGGCTAAAAAGAGAGGTTATGAAGTGGATGGAATGTTTGTTGATTCGTTCGACAAAGAGTTGAACCCTAAAAACGCTTTGATTGTTCCTTATTTATATGGCGATGAATTGAAGTTGATATTGAGAAAGTAGAACTTAGGTTATTTTCAAAAATTTGAAAATTCCCTTTGAATTTAAGATTTATTTTCAAGAAACAAGAAATAGAAAGAAATGGTGTAGAAATGACACAAGTAAAATTGATGGTTGATTTAGGAAACTCAGAAACACGCGCAGTAGCACAAATTGTGGAAGAGGGTATCGTCAAGCACACAAGAGGTTATTTGCTTGATAACCACTTTGTAGTAGAGAATTTAGCAACTAAAGAGATGTATTCTCCTTATATCCAGTCTGAGGAATTCAGTAAGTTAGACTCTAATATTTTTGAAGTTTCTCTACAAGTAGGGGAGAAAAAATTTGATAAATTGGTCATGTGGGGTGATTTAGCGACTGCCAACTTACCTAAGAAATTGAGAACGCCAGTAAGTCATCTAGCAAAAGCTAATAATTTGTTGAATTATGTAGTTCTCATTAACTTGATGGATAAAGTATTAGATTGGGTGAACATGGTTTACCCAACTAGTTCAAAACAAACTTTATCAAAAGAAGTTCAATTTGATTTAGCGGTATTGACTCCACCAGCTCAAGTTAGTTCTGCTCGTACTATTTTTGAGTCTAATTTAGTTCGTACATTTAAGTATAAGAATTTGTATGACGGTGTTGAATTAGACTTGAAAGTGAACTCAGTTAAGGTTCTACCAGAAGGATATTCTTCATTTTATTCAGTCTTTTTGAATTATGCAGATTTGAACCTTCGTCCTCATTATGCAGACTTAGCTTCTCGAAATGTGTTGATTATTGACTTTGGTGAGGGTACTACGGATTTAATTGGGGTATCTAGTCAACGATTCCTTGAAAGTTTGAACCATACCATTAAAATTGGTGGTTCTACTATCCTGAGTAAAGTACGTGCATCTGTGAATAAACGTTTAGGTTTAGATATTCCGATTGCAAGTTTCAAAGATGTGTTGAAAACATGTGAGGTTCAGTATGGTTCAACAATCTATAAGGTTCGAGAAGATGTAGAACAGGCGATTTATTCGGTTGCTTCGGATATTGCACAAGAGGTTTTCACTTATTTGCGAGGAGCAGAAGTAGAGGTTTCATCCTTTGACCGTTTGTTGCTTGTAGGTGGTGGGGTTGTACCTAATGGTTCTACAGTTACAATTTCTGATGCTTTGTTGTCTGAGTTGCAAGTAGAACTACCTACCTTAGACTTGGTAGATTTGCAATACTTAGAGGAACCAGAGATTGAGGGTATCCCCTTTGACCTTACAAGTCCTCGTTACTTGAATATTCTAGGGTTAATGATTGGTGTAGCTCTTGCACAGAAAACACAAGGTTGAGGTGGATAGATGGCTGATTTCGAGTATTTGTACTACGAATTAAGTAGGTCAATCATAGCAGATGTGGAGTCTGTTCTCTTAAAAGCTAGGAGAACGGATATTCGCTTGGTACAAGGTGGATCGAAGTTTCAACCTTTGTCTGTAAAAAGTCATGCTAGAAAGCCTAGTACAGCAGGGTTCTTACTAACAGTAGACGAAAAAGCTAAGTTAGATAAGAACAGTAAGCTTAAAGAAGCAGTAGGTGAAGATAGAGCACATATTATTACAACTTCTGATGAGTTAATTGACTTGTTAGAAAAAGAACTTGGTTCTTCTTTACGTTCTACTTCTAAACTTACTGAGGAAGTGGTTTCAGTTGAACCTTCGGTATCCTCTTTCGTTAGCCCTTCTCCTATGGTTGAGGGAGTTGAGCCTTCAGTAGTTGAGCCTAAAGAAGAGGTAAAGGTGGAAGATTCTTTACCAGCGGAACAAGATGTTGTTTTACCAGTTGATGATGGCTTTGGTTTAACGATTGAAGAGGAAGTTCAAGTTTTAAGAGCTGAGAATAACTCTTTAAAACGAGATTTAAAACAGGCACAACAAAACTCAGCAGGGGTATCCACAGAAGAGGTCGATTCTCTAAAGAAAGACTTAGAAACTAAAACTTTTGATTTAAACGCTGAGAGAGAAGCACATAGTAATACTAAAGACACTTTAACATTGGTAGAGCAAGATTTTGAGAAGAAGAAATTTGAATACGCTAAGTTAGAAGTTGAATTAGATGAGGTAAAGGCTAAGTTGAAAGAAGGTGCAACTGTACCAGTAACTCCTCTAAGTGTTCCAAAAAATGTTGAAATTTATGTAACTGCTTCAAGCTTAGATTTGGTTCAGTCGTATCATTATTTGCTCTTGAACATGAAAAATACTTTAGTAATTGATTTATCCCCAGAAAGTGTGATGGACACGCTCGTTCGATTAACGAAGCGTAACAGAGTAGGGAAGTGGTTGTTAGGAGAGCAAAATATTAGAGCTTTGTACTCTCCTTATGATGAGATTAAAACGAAGGTTGCTGATGGTTTAGAGTTGTTGACTTCACCTAATGCTTTGCTTCCAGTAAACTTTTTATCAGAAGTAGAATGGGAACGAAAATTGGAAGACTTATCTCGCTTGAATTGTAAAGTAGTTTTGTACTTAGGTTTAGAAACAAACCGAGGTGTTTTTGAGTTTCTAAGTCGATTAGATAAACAAGCAAAAGTCTTGCGTTCAAGTAGTCCATTGAGTGAACGTGCTTGGAAGCGCGTAGTTCGTCAATATGAAGGTTCAGTAGAAGAGGTGGCGATTTGAGTTTGAGAAAAACATTATCTGTACGTTTAACAGAGGAGCAGTCAAACTTGATTGAAGTCCTTCGTACAGAGAAGAAATTAAGTAGTTATATTTCCTTGTTGCTAGGTGCTTTACTTCAAGATAGGGTGTCGACTACTCAGTTCTTGCTTGGTTTGTCTGATCAGTCAGTAGCTTATAATGACTTACAAAAGTCTACTATTCAAGCGAACTTGTATGAGAAGTGGTTGTCTTTGAAAATTGAAGAACCTTTTGCAGATTGGGTAGCAACTTTACGAAGTGCTGAGATTAAGCATTTTGGTGGACTTGACATGCCTTTGGTTGATGTGAAATCTACGTTATTGGATTTGTTAGATGATTTAGGTTTGGAGTTGGTAGAAAAAGGTTCTACAACTTTAGATGAGGTGGAGAAAAGCTCACAAGGGGTATCTTCTACGGAGCAAAGTTCTTTAGTAGTTGGTTCAACTGAAGTAAATTCGCTTGAATTAAAAGATTTAGTAGCAAGTATGGTTCAAGAAATTCTCTCTACTAAGTCTACAGAGATAGGTGTCGCACAACTCCTCCCAGAAGCCCCCACAGAGCCACTGAACCCGTCAGAAGACGATGAGGGTGTAATTGTACCTAAAGAAGTAGAAACTGTATCAGAGAGCGCGACAGAGCCTCAAAATGAAGTTAAAGAGTCTGTGGTAGATGTAAGTGCAGACCAAGAAAACAATTCTTCTGCTGAGAGTCAACACGAAGTATCTTCTTCACAAGAGCAACCTACCTCATCTTCTAAGACAGACCCTCTTGTAGATACAACTGCTCTTATGAGTGCCTTTAATTTTTAGAAAGTGAGGTAATGAGTCGTGGATAAACAACCAGATTTATTTGGACAAAGTTCAAGTGGTTCTTTTGGTAATAAACCAAGACCAAACAACAGTTTTGGAAATAGTGCTAACTCGCAAGGTGGTTTTCAAGGTGGGGGTTTCAACTCTAACTTTAATCCCGGAGGTGGAGTTCCTTTCAAAAGTCCACAACAAGAGCCACCTAAAAGGTCGTATAAAAAGTTGTGGATAACTTTAGGTGTATTAGCAAGTCTCGGTATCGTTGGTGCAGGTTCAACTTTGGTGTATAAGCACAATCAAAAAGTTGCGATTGAAAAGAAAGCGAAAGAAGATGCTTTGAAAGAGTTGCAAGAGAAGATTTCAAGTGGTGTGTCACAGTTTTCACTAGCTGAGATTTCAGATACTTCTGAAACTAACGGTATTTCCTTGTGGGATTTGAACCTTACTTATGTTAGTACCAACACTTCAAGAACTGATTTTGTAGGTGCAGTCTCAAAAGCAGTAACAGTTGAATTAAATGGTTCTGACGCTACGATTAAGTCTCCTAACTGGGACTACATTGGTTGGGTTATAAAACATGTAGACCATGATAAAATCAAGGCTTTAACCAAAGATTTGAATAAGGATTCTTATACTTATAAGGATGATTTAGTAGACGCTTACGCTAAGTACATTGCACAGAACTTAGCTGATATGTTAGAGTACAAAAACTCTTACGTGGCTTCTTATATGCAAGGTTCTGATATTCCAAAACCTTACATTACTACTGAGATTTCAAATGCGGTATCCTCAGATAACAAACTAACTTATGAGTTTAATGAAACTTTGGATAAGGTTGTGTTTAGTTCAGATAAACTTCATACATCAGAAGACTTTTTTGTAGGTGTTGTAGAAGATAGTTTTGGTGAGAAGAGTGAGAGTCAGGTTCACAGTGAGTGGTCTACGCGAGAGCAGGAACTTTCAACCTACATTGAGAATTTACGCTCTTACCTAGGTTTAAAAGCTCGCAAAGTGGAACAAACCAAGAAAACTGATACAGGTACTGAAACTGTTGAGGTAGAAAACCCCAACACCTTTGATAAGCTAGACAATCCAACGTATGATAGTGCGGTATCCTCATGGCTTGAGCTGAAAAAAGTTGAGCCTAGTCCTTATACTTATGCCAACGGTGAAAAGAACCTCGATAAAGTTGTTTCCTATGGGTGGGTTGGCTCAACATACATTGCAAGTAAAGAAAGCGATGCGAAGAGTACAAATGTTCACATTGGTTCAGGAAAATATGAGGATCCAGTCACTTTAGGCACCCCATTTGTTACAAAAATGCAAGATACATCAGGTAATTATCAAGATGTTCGAGTGACTGTTACTAAGGTGTTAGTGGGTGATGAAGCCATTAAAGATGTTCAAACCTTTAACGATAAGAACAAAGGCTTTACCAATGTTTCGGACTTGGTTTTAGGTACTGTTCACTTCCAAGTAGAGAACTTGTCTGATAAGGAAATTGAGGTTGACTCTGAGTTTACGTTAGCTGATCCAGAGCAGAATCTCATTAACCGAACCGGTAATATGTACGGTCTCCCAGAGCGTTCGAAGATTGCAGCACGTGGAACTGCAGAGATGGTCGATTGGTTCAATACTAAGGAAACTAAGACTTTGAATTTAATGTGGGGCAAATCGTTTAACCACAAGCACGAAGCAGTCTATATCAATGCTTTAGGTGATGAGATTTACGACCAGTATGGACGCAAAATGGAGCGCAATACGAAGAAACTCGTAGAGAACAAAGCCCAAGCAGACCAAAAAGCGTTAGAGCGTTTGGCGAAAGAAGAGCTTGAAGCTCGTAAGAAAGCTGAGTTGGAGGACTAGATTATGTTTAAACGTAAACAGAAAACCTCTAAACCCAATTCTCTTTCGGTATCCGATACTCAGTACGTCAAACAACCAAAAGAACCGTTTTTAAAGCGTTTGGTGTCTTATTTCAAGACTCACAGAAAGACTCGGTTGTTTGTCTTTGGTCTAATTGGTTTAGCTATATCCTTGGCTTTACTTTTCGCTTTGTATAAAGTTATCTTGGTAGTGTTAGGAACCATTATGCAGTTTTGGTTCCGATACACTAGTAATGAAATCCTCTTGTGGGTTTTAACTTTAGTCTGCTTTGCACTCATTTGTGGTTTTTGTTACTTCTTGTGGGTGCGAAGGTCTGAGTACCTTAAAAGAGAAGAGCAAGAAGAAAAATTAGCAGTGAGCGAAGTCGAAGTAGATGAAGATTGGTTCCAGTCTGATAGTGGTTGGAACTAGGTAGTTTGGAAAGGTGGGTATCTTTCGTATGATTCGATTTTTCAAACGTTGGTGGTCGTCCTTGCAAGACCACACTAAAGGGGCTTTGATTTGCTCTGTTGTTGTTTTCGTCCTTTGGTTTTTCTTTAGAAAGTCTTTTTAAATATTAGTGGAACGCACTTCGGTGCGTTTTTCGTTTGACTTTTTCACTAATTTGTGATAAAATAAAATTATAAAAATTAGAACAAAGGAGATATTTTATGTCTGATAACTCACACAAATCAACTTCTTCACAAAATAACGGTAATATACCTAATGGAACTTTTAACATTTTTACACGCAAGCAAGGTCAGTCTTTGATTAGAGACAACATGGTTTTTGCTCATAACTTGTTACATAGTAAAGACACTATTCCCGGTATCCTCACAGTTGCGACTACACAAGCTAGATTAACTGGAGAACTTTCTGGTGAGGGTGTGCTAAATTGCGTACAAGACCAATACTACAGTTTGTTTGTTTCTGCTATTGGTGTTCTTCTTTCTGCAATGGATGAAGAAGGTGCATTGGCAAGTATTGGAGTAAACAAAGAAGATTTTGGGTTCGCAACTTTAGGTTTCTTATTAGGTTTGATTGAAGAAGCTTTAGGTTTTGAAGAAGGTACTGAAGAAGAAATTGATAGGTTAGCAGAGAAAGACCCAAATATTTTAAACTTCTTGGATAGACATTACGCTTCAATGTCTCGCCTTGGTTTGCTTGATGAAGAAGACTAAACCTAACAAGGTATCTTCTTGATAAATCAACGCTTTTGTGCTATACTAGATAAGAAGTAAGTGAAAAACTTCAACTCGGTCAAAGATGCTTGGTGGTGCTTGCTAGACCGAAAAAGAAAACGAACTCACAATTAAACGGTGCAAGAGAAGTCACGAAAGTGGCTTTTCTTGTTGACTTAACCACTTATTTGTGGTATAATTGAATAAACTTAAAAATTAAGGAGTTAGACATTTATGACTAAAAAGAATGCAGCGTTTGATTTGCAAGAACACAAACGATTTTGGGATGATCGAGGTGAAGAAACTTTAGAACCTATGTCTTTCGTATCACTTGCAACGTTTGAGCAAGAAGATAAGGTAGGATTTAGTTCAATTCGTGAGTCTCACGTTCGTAGCGATTCAGTTTATGTGACACTTGATACTATGGTAACTGCTATTACTCGTATCCTTGGTGCAAAAGAAACTTTTGAAAAACTTGGTTTAAACGCTGACGACCTCGTTAAGAACACAGTTATGACTTACATCGGTCAAATTGTTGACAAGTTGCCTAAAGATGAGGAAAGCATGCTTGCTTTGATTGAAGAAAATGAAGATGTTCGCAACTTGCTCGACCTACATTTTGCGAGTGCTGAGCGTTTGCTGGGTGGAAAAGACGAAGAAGAGGTGTAAGTGTATGGACAACACAGATTCAAACATTTTGGAAACTCAACTCTTACTTGGCAAACAAGTCTTAGAAATTCTCTTGGACTTGACAAGTGATAACAACAAAGAAGGTGCAGTCTTACCTTTAGACTTGAATGGTAGAAAATTCACTATTACAGTTGAGAAAGACTGACTTCCCCATGTACTTGTAATAGCTTGTACGCCCCATAATTCAGAAAGAAAGCACTCTAGGGTCTAATGTGCTTTCTTTTTATTTTAACTTGTAGTGGTATCCAAAGTTCGCAAACTTTTAGTAAAAAGTCGAAGTTTCTACTTGCAAAATTCTAGTTTATTTGATATACTATATTTAACAATAATTAAGGAGAGATATAACAATGGTTGCTCACTATGTAAATGAATTACCAGAGGACTTGCAAGTATTATTAGCAATGCGCTCTACATTTCAGGTTTGGTTTGATAACTTTAGGTACTTACAAGAGGTAAGTGTGGAAAATTTTCATGTTGATGGGGTTGATTGGGGTTGTACTTCTAATACATTTAGTATTACAGTGTTGAGACCTTCTGGACATCCTTTTGTGTCTTTGCATTTCACAGTTGCAGATAACGGCTTAGAATTAACTCTTGTAGCTCAAAGTTATACCCATGGTAAATTAGTAGACACTAAGATGCTTAAAGGCGTGGCTTTTACGGTGGAAGACTTCAAGGTTCTTCTAAGTGCTATACCTCAAACAGCATATATTTCCATTTTACGTTCTTTACCATTCTTCTTTGCATTGATTGGTTTAGAGTCACAATTCCAAGGGTATCAACATCGTTTTGCAGCATTAAATGGTTGGATTGAGGGGTAAATATAAATGGTTCAATCAGATGTAGAAGTATTTAAATTACATAATTTATTTCAAAGAGTTTTGTATAAGTGGTTGGGGTGTTCTCGATATTTAGATTTTAATATTGAAAAAGAGATTCCTCACTTAACTATATTTGTTAATGGTAACTCATTAGCGGTAGTTTCTTCTCATGAGAATGGGTTTCCAAGGTGTAGTATATCTTTAAGGAAATTAGTTTCTTGTCCACTTGATTATTGGGAACAAGGGGTTGCTGACTTTACGTTATATTCGAGAGTTTGTTTTTATGGTAGAGGGGAGCTTCAACATGACTTTAAACGTACTGATATAGGTACTTTAAGTATTGACTGGTATCTTTACATTTCGGATATTTTAGCACCTTTAAATGAGTCTCAACGATTTGCTTTAGAGTTTACTCTGAAAGAAGTTCTGAAAGAACTAGAAAAAGAACTTGAATATAAACAAAAACAGTATTATTCATTAAATACGGATTTTGAGCAATATAAAGGCTTAGAGTTTCAAGAGGGTTTTAAACGTTTAGATTAAGATATACTTAAAATTAAAGGACATAATATGACTAGAAATATCGAATTAACAGACTTGTACCAACGACTTAAGTTAGTTGTAAATACTTGGGTTGATTTAATCCCTTTTCAAAACTTTGAATTTAGCTCAGAGAGTTCGACTTTTGCTTATACTGTAAACTCTAAAGAATTTACTTTAGTAACTTATCGAACTACAGGTTTACCTAGTACAACTCTAGCTATTACAAAGCAGCCTAAAATAGTCAATGGGGTATCCGCAGGTTTGCTCTTTTCCGCTACATTTTGCTCTTATCGTAATGGTAAAGTAGAGTTTGAGTTTAAAGATTCATCACTTGATGTGATTGGTTCTGACTGGTACGAGTTTACTCGACAATTTTATTACCCTATAAGCAATTCACAACGATTAAGTCTTTATGAGTCTTTATTTGATTTGCAATTGATTTTACAGTATGAACTAAACCGTTTGAACGAAGAGTTCGATCAGTTAATATTCCTTAAGGATTTTAATGGAGGTTTTAAATGATAAACTTAAAACAATACACAAAAGAACAACGTTTTGCCTTAGTAGCAACTGCTTTGGTTGATACTTGGGAGAAACTTCGACGAGAATTAAACGGACCTGCTACGACTGAATTTAACGCTGATACCATGATTTTGAACATCGATAATCAAGGTTGCTTTGTAAATGTACTGAGACAGAACTATTTAACTTGGTACACCTTTAGTTTCACGTTCAATAAAGATAACAAATTGGCTTTTGCAGTGACTCCGTATGTTAGAAATAACCCTCAATTTAATGAGGTTACACGCGGTATCTTCACGGCTCATAGCGATTTTGAAAAGTTAGCTTCAGATTTACCTTCTGACTACTTAGCTCCATTTGTAAATAATTTGCTACTTATTTTTAGTGAAGATAACACATGGTCTAAAACCTTTAATTATTTCTTATCTAATTCTACTCAGTTTGTTCCTACTACAAAGCAGTTAGCAAAGCGAAAACCAGCTGATAAAGTAAATGTTAGAAAAGAGCTAAGAACAACTTTTCTCCGCATTTCAGACTTTTATAAGACCTTTTTGCTACATTCTATGTTGGATGAGAAAAGTTACGCAGAAGCAACCTCAACCTCCTTATTGACTATCAACAAAGCAGGTCTTTCTTATTCTGTCTTAATTGATAATAAAGCTTACTTTACATTTATGCTTGTACCCACAGATGAGCGAGACTATTATCTTTATAAACTCTCAAATCAAAATGGAAATTTAGATTCGTTTACTGAAGTTGGGTTGTTTTATGAAGATGCTGATCGTCTTTCAGGCTTAATTTCACGTGAATATATGTTAGGGTTCGTTACTGAATTTGAGTCTTTGATAACTAAAGTAGGTCTTTGGTCTGCTTACACAAGTCTTGGTTATGTAAAGTAAAGGAGAAAGCATGTTTCAAACACTAGACAACAGAACACAACTAGCGATTACCATTATGGCAACTGAAAAGGTCTACTCTAATTGGGTGGAAAACTATACGGTGTCTCGACCTTTCAAGAGAGATGTTAACGATAAATTTAACCTTTATATTCGCCCAGATGAGTTGACTTTCCATTTATGGAGGAAAGGTAGCGACTGTGCCTTTGCAAGCATTCTCATGCAACACCAACCTCAGGGTTATTGCTATATTTCTGTAGAGAATTACTTTAGGGGTATCGCTCGTGACACGCTCGACTTGAACAATCCCCATGCTACTTTTGATGATTATTTGAGATTAGCAAACAACTTCCCAGAGCAAGCTGTGGAATTAGTGGTTCAAGGATTGTTTAAAGGGTTTGAAACGGTCGGTTTGCTATCAGAGTTCTCGTACTATGTTGGTGTTGCAACTAATTTGTTGGATTTGAGAGATTGAGGTGAATACTATGGACGTAACAACAAAACCTTACTACAAGTATAAAAAGGACGCGTTTAAGAAACTCTCTGAGACTATTCTTGATATGCTTAAGAGAGTTGAGTCTTTGAAGAATGTTGTTGATTTACAATTTGCAACTTATGATGAACTGGAACTCTTTATTGGTTTTTCGGATTCAAAACTTGGTTCGATTGATATTTATTATCTAAACCGAGTCTCATTAGGCACTATTATCCTACCTATTTTTGATTATGACCCAATTCGTTTTTATGTGGACCCAGATTTTAGTGATGCTGACTTTTGGATTACTTTGGAAAACAAAGAAGCTAGAGTTGTTCGAGAAGAGTCACTTGCTTTGTTCAAGTCTTCTCAAAGTTCTTCTGAAATTCGTTCAGATGGTCATGTGATGGCAAATGCTCATACCCTGACAGTTACTTACATTGGGTTGGAAGATTCCTCGGTAGACAGTGTTATTTATCGAAGTTAACCCTCTCGGCATCTATTAAGGATTTGACCTTTTTGACAATCAAAAGGAGCGATAGCTCCTTCTCTTGTTCTCTTGGTATCCTAAACGGAGCTTGCTTTTCCTTAGTTTTAAATTGACAAAAACATTTTATTTTGGTATAATAGACTTATTAAAATAGAAAAAGGAGTTATAAATAAAATGATAGAAAATTGGACAAGATTAACTTATGATTCAAAGTTGAAGTTTATTTTCTCTGCTTTAGTTAAATCTTGGAAAGAGCTTGGCTCTGTTGAGTCCGAAGAGTTCAAATTAAAGAATGGAACAATACTTGTAAATTCGAAGGGTGTGTATTTGGTGTTGTTACGAGATACAGGGTCAATCTTTTTCACACTAACTCTCACTCACTCAGAGAATGAATGTGTACAAGTTACTTTAACACCACATCGGTATCGTCACCCAGATTTTAAAAATTCTGTGGTATTAGATTTAGTTGAACTTACTGATTACGAAAAATTTGTTTCTCTTTTGGATAAGAAACAAGTAGACGCTTTAATTATGAATTGTGGTACCGATTTGTTCAAGGAAATTCAATATTGGAACAACGTTTATACCACTCATCTTTCTAATGCTGTTTCTGATTACTTAGATGAAATTCAAATAAGTCAGAGACAGAATAGAAATATTGAAGATGTTGAGTTGGAACTTAGTTTTGCTTTTTCTCGCTTGACTCGTCTGTATGTAGACTGGTTATGGGGTTCTAAGGAGGGTAAACTCGATGGTGAGAGCAAAGTAGCTGATACGGAGTTCTCAAGTTTGCTTATCTCTAATGAGCGTTTGGTTTTCCAAACTAAGTTTAATGAAGTAAGTAGTTATACCTTTGAATTGCGCCCTCAAGGTGTAGGGTATGGTCATTTGGGTTATTTCTCTCTTGCAGATGACAAGAAATATTTGACTACCTTTGGAGTTTACTTAGGTGACTTTAAAGAAGGTTCCGTTTTAGTTTCTTCTATATCCAAAGAACATCAACTTTTGTTCTTGCAAGAATTGGAGCTTTGCATTGTATCTCTTGGTTTGTGGGGTGAATATTATCGCCCTAGTCAAGCTCTTTAAAAGTGAGGTTTACAGAATATCTCCTTACCAGTTCTTTCCAAACATAAGTTTGAGTGAACTTTCTGAACTCTCGGTATCTTTGCTTTCCAACCAAGAACGGAATAATGTTTTCAGCATTTTAGACTTTGAAGTTCGAGTAAGAAGTCAAATCTCTATGTTTAGATTTTTCTTCAACTACCACGAAATTAAATCTGAGAAACGCTTTTGGTTTGGGAAAAAGGAGAAGGTTGTGGATAGGTTTCTAACTATTTCTTACGATTACGCAACTTTAAAATCAGGTGTCACATCAGATTTAGTTGAATATATTTTTCAGAAAGCTTTATTAAAAGATAACAAAGTTTAAACTATGGTCTATAGACCATAGTTTTATTTTTCAAGTACAGTAGTTGACTTGCAAAATTGCTCATTTTGTGTTATAATAAGTTCTATTGAACGCAGAAAGAAAGGTAGTTTAGATAGATTAGATTATGCAAAATTTAGATTTAGACAAATCAAAAATCGTATGGGTGGTTGATTTCAACCATTTGGTACATAAGTATTTCCAAGGAATGCGCGCCAAAGGAGTTACTTTGACGGCTGATGTAGTGGTTGAGAGAGTAGACTCTATGGGGTCAGTCTATACAGAAAATGTAGTTGTAGATACTACGGTATTGTCTGCAATGTTGAAGTTCTTTGCGAACCGACTTTCAGGAGCAGGCTATAACCCAATGGTCATTTGTGCCGACTCTAAGATTTGGTCTCGCAAGGAGTACATTAAAGACTTGCTTAAACGAGAAGGTAAAGGTGGTACTTATAAATCAGGTCGTCCTAAGCTCGCACCAGATTGGTGGAACTCTGCTGAGTTGTGTTTAGCTTTGCTGAAGAAAATCGGTGTTTGTGTCTTGAAGAAAGACAACTATGAAGCAGATGATTTAATTGCAGAAGCAGTAAGGGTCGCTAAAATTCAGTACCCCAACAACCCTATTTGTGTGTTGACGGGGGACTTGGATATGGTTCCATTGGTTGATGATCAAGTCTCAGTATATATGTACCCAGCAACTCAAACATTAGCAGAGCAGGGGTACCCAGAGTTGAACAACTATGAGCAAATTACTCCTCGCACTTATAAACGTATTTTAGAGCGTAAAACTTCTGTAAAGAAGTTAGGTGGTTTTGCGGATTACAATACTTTGTTAGCAACTAAGATTATCCGAGGAGATAGTTCTGATACGATTCCTTGTATGAAAGGGTTCTTTAGAAAACCTAAACGCTTGGTTGACTTATTACAGAAAGTTGCAGAGGAAGAGGGTTTTAAAGAGTTTCGATATGAGCCTTGTGATGTTTTTTACGAATATAAACCAACAGGCAAGTGGTATCCTGTACTTCCGTACAAGCGCCAAGTGGATCGATACACTTTACCGAGTTTAGCAGATGTTCCATTCTCAACTGAGGGTTTGTCTCCACTCTTTATGGCGAAAGATTGGTTTGTAAAGATTGAAGAACCGACTGAAAAGATTGATCAGATGGTTTCTGTGTTGATGAAACACGGTTTAACTGAGGAAGAAGGTCAGCAGTTTAAAGACAGATATAGAGCTATGAACTTAAATGGTGCTTTCTTAGAGATGCGCGAGCCAAAACTCCGAAGAAAACCGTATCGACTGTTGGAACCTTCAGAATATGGCGCTGATTATATCATTCCTCCTATGGACTTAGCTTTATTAAATGTTGAAGCACTTAAGTTCCAAATTCACATTCAAGGGGTGTAAGATTTTGAAATACACATTGATTTTTACACCATTAGAGGGTGAAGATGCAGGGTTTGATTTTACCGTTGTAGAGAAAGTTTTTCATAGAGCCTATAGTCGTTTAAAAGATAAAGGTTTTCCGATTGAGGAACTTACTGAAAATTCGATTGTGACTGGTGTTTATCCCAAGGTCGGCAGTCGATTTGATGGGGTTCGAGGAATGTTTACAAAGGAGTTGAGTTAACAGATTATGGTGCATTTAAAAGTATTTGAGGCCTTTGCAGGAGTAGGTTCTCAACACATGGCTTTGAGGAATTTAGGTGTTGATTATGAGGTTGTAGGGGTATCTGAGATTGATAATTTCGCCCATCAGTCTTATGAAGCTATTCACGGAGAAACTAAGAACTTTGGAGACATTTCAAAGTTGCAACCTGAGGATTTACCAGACTTTGACTTGTTTACTTACTCTTTCCCTTGTTTCACAGGAGACTCTTTAGTATTTGTAAAGGAAAAAGGATATGTTCCGATTAAGGATATTTCTGTAGGTGATTTGGTTTTAACTCACACAGGGGAGTATAAAGAGGTTACTGCTCATTATAATCAAGGGGTAAAACCTATTACAGAAGTATCTACGATGTTGTCGTCAACTATAAAGACAACCGCTAATCATCAATTTTATGTACGTACTAAAATAAAAGATACTTCTAATAGTTGTGGTTTTTATTTTACACAACCATATTGGAAAGTGGCGGAAGATTTACAGAAATCTGACTATGTGGGTTTTCCAGTAAATTCTGAATCTAAATTACCGACTTGGGAGGGTATTCTTTATACGTGGTCTGATGGTAGAAAACCTCGTTTAAAGAATAAAATTAAAGATAAATTAACAGATGTTCGATTTTGGTGGTTAATTGGTCGATATATTGCAGATGGTTGGGTTCGAAGTCAAGGAGGTATTGTTTTAGGTATTGGTAATTCTAAGTTACCTTTAGTTCAAAATCAATTAGCGGGTATTTACAATTATTCAGTTTCGGAAGAAGGTTCAGTTTCTAAGGTTCATATACCAGATAAGGAGTTAGAAAACTTCTTAGAATCAGTAGGTAAAGGTGCATCTAATAAGGTACTTCCTTATGCTTGGTTAGATTTACCTGTAAACTATTTACAAGCTCTAGTTGAAGGTTATTTAAGTGGGGACGGTTACGTTCAAGGTACTAGAATTGTAGCTAGTTCTACAAGTCAATCCTTAATATTAGGTATGGCTCAAGCTATCATGAAGGTTTATAAACGACCCGTAAAAATATATTCTAATAAATTACGTAGTAAACCTCATATAATAGAGGGTAGATTGATTAAAGAAAATCCTAGTTGGAGTTTAGCTTTTACTAAAGAAGCTCGTAAACATGATCGCTCTTTTTATGAGGATGATTTTGTTTGGGGTCCAGTACGTTCTGTGGTTTTATCAGAAAATAAAGAATATGTTTACGATATTAGTGTAAAAGATAATCACTCTTTCACAGTTCAAAACTGTATTGTTCATAACTGCACAGATTTAAGTTCTGCAGGAAAACAAAGAGGGTTTGAAAAGGGTTCAGGAACGTCCTCTTCCTTGTTGTGGGAGTGTCAACGTATTATTGAAGGTAAGAAACCAAAAGCCTTGCTCTTAGAGAATGTAAAAGCTCTTACAAGTGTTAAATTTAGAGATGGTTTTCACTCTTGGTTGTCTTTTTTAAGAGGTTTAGGTTACATGAACTACTATGGGGTTCTCAATGCCAAAGACTTTGGACTTCCTCAGAATAGAGAACGAGTATTTGTTGTTTCAATTTTAGGAAAGCACAAACCATATCGTTTTCCAAATGGTTTTGATGATGGTTCTACAATGGCTTCTCTGTTGGGTAGTGAGTTAGACACGAAGAAGTGGCACAAGCAGTACAATATAGATCGATTTACTTACGAATTGCGGGATAAAGGGATTGTGCATTACCTTGGTCGCTTCAATGTTCCTATTGACTATAAGTTAGATAAGTTGAAAGAGCAATGTTTCGAAGATATAGGTCTTTCAACTGTTAAAGAGTCAATAGGAATGCGCACGCAGTGTTTGTTTCCAACAGGAAAAGTAAGCTGCATGTTAGCTTCGGACTATAAGTACCCTAAAACAGTAGTTGAGGGTATAGGTTGTGAAGTTCCGTCTAAGTTGTACCCTTCGGATGCAAGTGATCCTCTAGCTCGTCCTTTTGTGGAATATGAGAGAGGTTTGACCTCTACAAGAGAAGAACTAGCAAAAGACCCAAGTGTATTGTGGTTGTCGGAAAAAACTGCAAACAAACCACAAGGGTTGTTTAACTTAGCTTTAATGTTGTCTGAGGATCAAGTAGAAGAGCTAGAACCTCTAAGTGGATTTTACTCTATGCGGTATCTGACTGCAGGGGAATGTTGGAAATTTATGGGGTTCTCTTATGATGATTATCAAAAAGCAAAAGCAGTAGGTTTATCTGATTTACAACTTTATAAACAAGCGGGTAACTCGATTGCAGTTCCTTGTTTGGAAGTTTTGTTTAAAGAGATTTATACTTCGCTTGAATTAGAACGTGATTAAACTAGAAGGGGAGGTACTGAGTTGGTTGTGTTAACAGAGTTTAAAGATTTAGCACAAGGGCGATTGACCGTAGATGAGTTTAGGTTACAGAAGGTTCAATTTGATAGAAGTGCTTTACTAGACACTTTTGATGATTTCGCAAAACATAAACTTCTTTGGAAGGTGGTTTCTCGCTCTTCTAAAGATGAAGATATTCATTTAGTAGATTTACTATTTGAAGTGGTTTACCCCGATATAACAGATGGTATAGTGTTACCTGTAGGTTTTACTCAATCTATGTCTATCTTTTCTAATTCAACAGTTTCTTGCGGTCATGATATAGATTGTATTCGTACTGTTTATGTCTCTTTATTGGAGTATGTTGAGCTTTATTTTGGAACAGGTTATAGAAATTCTATGAAAATAAAGCAATATCAGAAGAATAAAGCTTTGGTAGAAGGTCATGAGGCGGTTGCTAACTTACGAGTAGGTGAAGTAGTTGGGTATCCTCAAACTCTACCAGAAGTCAAAGCAAGTACAAATGAAGAGTTAGAAAGTGAAATTTAAGTTAAATGAGTGAGAAGAATTTTAAAACTGTAAACCAAGATGAAGTGAATCCTCAAGTAGTTAAATTTATTTAGAAGTATAAAAAAGTAAAACATGATAAGACTGAAATAGTCTTGGATTGTATAGAAGGTAGTCGCAGTCGCCTCAACTCTGATTCTTGTGCAGTATACTGCACAAGAATAAGGTGAGAAACAACTTATGTTGGAAACTTTAATTTTGTTAAGAAATTAGAGAACTGTAATTGCTTGATTTCTTTGAGTTTAAATGTTAAAATAAATTTATACTTGACTATGAGTTTTATTATATTAAAAAATAAAAGAAAGTAGAGATTAAAATGAATAATTTTAATAGCAAACAACGCTTTGGGATTCGAAAGATTCATGGTATTACAGGTTCGGTACTTTTAGGTCTTTTGGTGTTTTCAATGGCAACTTTAGATAATGTATCTGCAAATGAAGTGTCAGATGTAACTTCTGTAACTTCGTTGGTATCTAATACGGATAATGTGATTAATTCAGCAGAATTAAAAGAAGTAGATTCTGGGTCGGAAACAGTTACAAAACCAAAAGTCAAACAATACAATCCTAAGTGGGATACTGTTGATGAGTCAGGTAATGTAGTTCGTGACTTGAATAAGTATTCTGATACTGAAGCTAATAAGCTAGAAGAGTCAGAAAATCCAGATTCAGGTGAAGTCGATAAACCAGACTCAGGAAAAGTCGATAAACCAGACTCAGATGAAGTTGATAAACCAGATGCAGGTAAAGTTATTAAACCTGTAGATAAAGAGTCGTTTACTTTTAAAACAACTTGGGAAGATGACTCAACTGAGGATAAGAATGGTGACGGTTCAAACTTAATGAGTAATTCATTAGTCTTTACCTATTCAAATACAGAGGCTGCGGAGAATTTGTACGTAACTATTTCTAAGGATGATAGATATAATATTATTAAGTCAAGTCAAAGTGAATATGTTGGGTCATTAAAAGATGGTCGTTCTGTCTATAAAATTAGTTATTTGAATGGGGCATCTCAAGTTGAATTTAAGTCTGATTTCAATAGCACTAGAAAAGATACAACAAAAAAGAGTGGTAAAGTGATTAGTTTCGACTATTCAGTTTACCAAGTATTATCTCCTACTCAAAATACTAGTCTTCAAACGATGCTTGATAACTCTACTAAACTATATAGTGGACGTTTAACTTATACTTATGATAAACTAAAATATGCGGGGTATACAATTACAGATAAATTGAATTCTGTAGTTAATACAAATATTGAAGCAACTGACGGTTTAAGAAAACTTGATGTAGTAGAATATAGTGCAGCGACTGGAAAACTTATTCGTAAAAGTCAAGTGATTTCTGTTGCAACAGGTTTGAATAACGCTGAGTATTCTAAAAGTTTTACTTATGGTAGGAGTGCTTATGAGTTTTCATTTGAGTATGAAACTCCTAATCATGAAAGAGAAACTATTACTGTATCTGGTATTCCAGAGGGTTTAACACCTGTTGTTAACCATAAAAAGTTAGCAGATGGATCTTATAAAATTGATATGAGAGACTTGTTGCTACAACCTCATGGTTCAACTACTATTGATTTTACAATGAGTGATGAACTGGCTAACAAGGTTATCGAAAATCCTCAAAACTTTAAACCAGAGTATAGGTTGGAAAGATTAAATGATGATGGAACTCAATTTATACAAGTAGTTAAAGACCCTTATGGTTTTATACTGCATCCTTACAAGAAACCAGAAGGTGAATTGTTCGAGCATAGTGTAGTTAACCTTAGAGATGAATACACTTCCATAGATAGAAAAATATCTTATGGGGAGTATGTTAGCTTAGTAGATGCAAAACATGAACATATTCCTATGGTTGCTAGATATCAACGTTTACTTGAGGGTAGTAATCCAGCAACGGTTGTTTATGATTTACAAGGTATCGATGCCCATTTCAATAAAGTATCAAATACAGATTCAACGGTATATGCCTATGTTAATGGTGCGTGGGTAGAAGTTTCTAACGATGATAAACTTCGTGAAGTTATTTTACCTGCAAATACTAAAAAAGTAGCTTTATCTCACGATGGTCTTAGTAAGGGTGATATGAAGTCTCCAAAATTTGATGTTTCGTTAGATAATCCAGCTAAGTTTCTTTCTGAGAATAAGAATGTTCGTACATTCTTAGACTTACATGCACGTGTATTCTTTTCTCCAAGTGTTGTTACATATATGGATGATAGTGATATAGACAAAGAAGGGTATATACTCGCTGAACGTGTATTGTTGTTGCCTAAGGAAAAGTGGGCTTACAATATTAAGATCGAGAGTTCTCGTTACCCTTTACCTTTTGAACGTGGGACAACAGCTATCAATGTTCGAACTAACTGGGAAACAGATGGGCCCTCTGATGTTAGACGTGAACACCCAACAACTCATGTAGATTACTTTGTACATTTATCTAAGGATGTGGCAAAACTTAATCCAAAGTTCGATAAATCTGTAACTGTTTTATCTGAATCTAAAGTAGATGATGGTGTTGTTTACCGTATTTCCTTTAATACTTCGGAAACTCCAGAATTTAAAATTTCTATTGATTCTGATGGTATTACTCCAGTGAATGGAAAAGTTACAGTGGGTAAAATTGATGATTACCCCGGTCAAGATTCTAATCGTTTAATTAGTGAGAGTGGTTCAACTTACCCTATTGGTGGTTCTAAGATTGATTTTGGTCATGATTTGAAAGGTAAACATATAACCGAGTCTTCCGCTATTGTTGAGTTTAAAGCTCTTCGTGAAATATTCTCGAAATTAGAGATACTTGAACAAGAGCCTACAGTTGATTCAGTTACTAAGCAGACTACCTTCAATTATAATTTGGTGGGTTCAGTTAATGACTACACTGGTACAGGTAAAGCTATAAAAAATGCCATTTTCGGTATCCCTAAAACAAGAAAAGGTACAATTTTAAACCTTAGTAAGGTTTTAGAGAATCAGGTTGGAGTCTTATCTTATTCTTATGAGTTAGATAACAGTGGTACTTTTACAAGCTCTATTCAACCTTCTGAGTTATCAAAAGTAACGAAAGTTAAAGTTACTTATGATAATGCAGTAACTGTAACTGCTGAAAACCCTTGGGTATTTACAATTCCTTTAGTTGTTGATGAAAAATCTAAAGATACTAAAGAAGCTATTGGTACTTTGTCATTTGAATATTCAGACGATACATCATTAGTTACAAACAATGTTCAAGTTAGGAAAGCAGCTATTCCACGAGAACGTGAAGATAAGAAACCGTCTATTCCAAAAGAGCGTAAAGATTTTCTGAAGTTTCAATACTTTGAAACTGTCGTTAGCATAGGCAACTATGATGAAACAAATCCTTTGTATAAACCTAATAGATTTGAAGCATTGAAGAAATATCTTCAAGAACATCATACTGAGGTTATTCCAAAAAATGGGGAAAATGGTCTTAGTAGTCACATTGTTGGCAGATTGGGTGATGAATCTATTGTTAAACGTATTTATACTGGTACAATGGGTAAAGTTACCTTAAATGCTGAGGATATTTTTGAGTATGTTTATGATAAAGAGACGCTAAAAGGTAAAATTAAGGAAATAGTACCGTATCATATAAATCCTGAGCCAGACGGGAAGGTTGATCCTAATTCTTATGAAGCTAATACAAATTATGTGTTACAAGCCATCGTTAAGGTTGACAAAAATGGTAATGAGTCATTTTTACGAAAAGGTGAGACCTTTACAGTTTCAGACATTGATGAAATTAGGGTATATTACACCCCTTATACTAAAATAAAATCCAGAGGTTACATTTATACATCAAGGGTAGATAATCCTGATGATTATGTTAGAAATAACCCTATCTCAGACGAGGGTGTTCCTATTGAGGACTTTATGCGATATGAAGTCACTTCTAATATGATTGGTAAACCATTGTATAATGATGATGTTGAAGGTTTGACTTACGGTTCGTCAGCTATTGTTAAACCTAAAGAGATACCTTCTCGTACAGAAGTTGAAGAAAATGACCGATTTAAACGTACCGTTACTTATAGTTATACCTACCACCCTTTAAAAGACATTGATGGGTATAAGGATGATGGAACTCGTCTTGTAGCTTATAATGGTACAAGTACGGATCTTCATGCAGTATTCTTTTATGACGAACATGTTGATGAGAAGATTGAGTGGAAAACTAATCCACTGAATGTACGTTACATTGATATTGACACTGGCGCTTTGTTAACTTCTTATCAGGTTCAACGATTGAAGGATGAACCTATTGGTGACTTTGATCGTGAATATCCTAGTTATACATTTATAAGAGCTGATTTTGAACCTACAGAGTTAATGGGTGATTCTGAGCGTACTGTTAACTTGTATTTCAAACATCAGAAAGCAACTGTCCGTACTGAAATTTATGTGGATGATGTCTTGGTATCGACTAAAGATAAAGAAGTTGATACCTTATCACCAGTTGATAAATCTGTATCTGATCAAGTCATTGAACATGAGAATAAGGTAGCTAAGTACATTAGAACAGAGTCTGACGGTGATTTTGCTAGTGAAGACGGTTCTATTGTAACAGTTAAACATTATTATGAAACTGTTCGTGAAATAAATGATGTTGAGGTCAATGTTGTGTTCAAATATAAAGACACGGTTGTTGGTTCAACATTGGCAGATTCTGGAAAACAAGGTAATGATGTCGATTGGAACGTATTGTCAAGCACTTCAGATATTGTAGACATAGTTACTTATAAACCGTTAAATGGTACATGGGAAGACCTTAAATTGACAGGTAAATTACCTTATGAAGAAGGTAAACGTATTTATACAGTAGAAATTCCAGTAACTAAGCGTGTTGGTCGTATCATTGTGAACCATAAGGATGAATCAGGGGTTGATATTATTCCACAAGAAGTTTATAAAGAACAACCGGTGGGTACTCCTTACGATAAGATTTTGCCATCTACAAAAATTCCTTTTGAACAAGGATATGTAAATAAAGATGGTAAGTTGTATTTACGAACTACATCTTATATTCGTGTCACAAAAGACGATTTCGGACCAGGTACACTTGTAGAAGGTGATAATGTCTTTACCTTTGTATTTAAGAAAGCTACTAAAGATATTGAACCTAACATTGTAGGGAAGATACCTAATGATGCTCCGAAGGTAGAGATTCCAGAATACAACGAACCTATTGGTATCTCTGGAGTTCCAGAAGTTCATGAAAAACTTGACTTTATAGGTGGGGTAGTGCCTCTCAATCCTCCTATTGTAACTATTCCAGAATACTTGGAACCTGTCGGTACTGTACCGAATGACGCTCCTAAGTTGGAGATTCCTGAATTTGAAGGTGGTGTAGTACCGAACGATGCTCCTAAAGTTGAAATTCCTAGTTATGATGAACCAGTTGGTACTGTCCCAGATGGTGCTCCTAAGGTAGAGATTCCTGAATTTGATGGTGGTATTCCAGGTATTCCAGAAATTCATGAAAACCCAGAATATATGGGTGGGGTTATTCCTAATAATCCTCCTACTGTGGAATTTCCTGAATTTAAGGGTGGAGTAGTGCCCAATGATGCTCCTAAAGTGATTATCCCTAGTTACGATGAACCTATTGGTATATCAGGAACGCCAGAAGTTCATGAGAAACCGAGTTATGATCGACCAGTTGAGGTTGTTCCTAATGATGCCCCTAAAGTTACAATTCCAGAATTTAACGGAGGTGTATCAGGAATTCCGGAAGTTCATGAAAAACTAGACTACAACAAACCAATCGGTCTATCAGGAACACCAGAGGTTCATGAAAAACCAGAATATGAAGGTGGAGTAGTACCAAATGATGCGCCTATTCAGGAAAAACCTGAATATGTTGAAACTATTTCTTCTGTTAAGGAAACTATGTTACCAAATACAGGTGGTGCTGATTCAAGTATTTTTAGTCTTTTAGGTGGATTGTCATTAACATCCATTCTAGGATTTGTTTTTAGACAACGTAAAGAAGAATAAGTAAAAAAAGAGGTACTAAAGGTATCTCTTTTTAATATTAACCTACATAGTTGTTATTTTATCTTTAGTAAGGTTTCAATTTAACAATGAATTGGAGTCCAGTTGTTTTTATTCTGGTATTTTATTTGAAATTTTGTTAATAAGGTGAAATTCACTAGTTTAAGCCTGTTGTGATGTATATTTAATGCAATTGTGAATTGGTTTGTTGGAGATTTGAGGTTAATACTGTAATATATAATCGTTGACTTATTCAATTCGATGTGATAAACTAACTTATAGTTGAGGTACTTTAGAGTTTACTTAGATATATTTAAGAGAGCTTCTAAAGGTGCTATAAGGAATTAAATTATTTTATAAAGGATGTGTACATGTTAAAGATGTTTAAAGATAAAAAAAGAGTATTATTCTCTAAGAAAATATAAAGGTGTCGGATTAGCTTCTGCGTTAGTAGGTTTAGCCTTTTTATCACCTAGTGTTATGGCTGATGAGATTGCAACACTTAATACGTCTACAGGTGATGTTAGTGTTGTAAATCTTATGTCAGATACTACTTCGTTTACTTCTGAGAATACAGTTACTGATACTACAAATACTACACCAGAAGTAGTCAAAGAAGATTCTTTAGCAACTGAAAATGTAGTAGAAAATAGTGCAACTACGGTAGTAGTTGATAAACCTACAAAGGTTTCAACTCCAGTTGTTGCTGAACCTCCTAAGGTTGAGTCACCTAAACTAGAAGAAGCGCCTATTGAAAAGCCATCGAATGAAAGTAGTTTTACTGATAGGTCTAATGAATCTGCTGTTACTGAATCTAATCAACTAACTCGTTTGAGACGTAATAAACGTGATGTTTCAGGTTCTTCAACTCCAATGAGAACTTACTATTCCACCACAGAATATGTTACAACTGATTCTTCAAATATTCAAGAGGTGAATAAGATTGATTATACAACCTCTAAAAATCCTTCCCCTGCAGAAGTAGGTAAGGGTATCTACAATAACCAGATTGAAAGTATAGAACAGTTACCTACTAATACTCCAAACGCTTATCGTTTCAGGATAAAACTAAAGGACGGTGAAAGCCTACCTGATGGTGGGAAGTTGCTCTTATCTTCTTTAGGTTTAAAAGAACCTGTTTCTGCTGACTTGTTTATAGGTACAGACAAGATTGGTGTTATTAAGACTTATTCTGCAGAATATAATCCAGATTCTATTACTAATCGTCTTAATAAAACTAAAGATGTTGATTCTTACATAGCTTTATTTGAGTCTATGAAGCCTACTGATCAACCTCTAACTAGTTTAGTTCTTGAGTTTAATAAAAACTTTTCTACATATAATAAGAACCGATTGGTTGAGTTTGAGCTGAATTGGTCTAAATATACCGTAGTAGACCATTTAATTAAAAGTAACGGTTCAGAAAAACAAGTAATTACAGGAACTAACGGTGTAGATCACGTACCAGAAAAAACACTCAAAGGGTATCTCTTAAATCCTTATGATACTAAAGCTATAACGGCAGGAACTACAGTAAATTTGGTTCAACTCGATAATCCACCTCAAACGTTCAGCTACGCTAACAACTTGTGGGTATCCTCAGGCTGGGTTGGTGTTACTAAACCTTATTATTTTGATGATTTTTTCATTAGTGCTCCAAAACAGTTTGAGGTTTTAAACAGAGATTTATCTTCTAGTCCTATTGTCGGTCATGCGAATGACACATTTAAGTTTGAAGTACCAGAAAACTCTTTATTCGCTACAACAGGGTATAATGTGGGCGATATTGTAGAGTTAGATGGAAGGGATTTTACAACTCCAAAAGAAGAGGTTACTCCAAATCGTTTTACAAACTCGAACAAGTTTGCTACTACAAAAACAGGTGAGTATAAGACCCGTAAGATTAAGGTACGTTTCCAGCTTGTAGAAAAAACTGATAGAAGTTATACTTGGAAGTTAGTGAATGACCTTGTATTAGAAAATGCTCAACTCGATATGGATGTCAAAAAACTTTTTCCATTTCAACCTCGTAGAGACTGGATGTCACGTTTTGGGGAAAACAAATTGAAAGAGTTCTTGTCAGGAACCTCACGTGATGGTAGTCCTTACTTAACTAATAATCAGTTGCAAAGTACGTTGACCACAAATATTGGTGGAGTTGAAAAGTCCTCTTCGGGTACAGGAGAAATTCATAAAAACGTAAATATCCTGTTCGGTGAAGCAACTACTGGCTCTGTAAAGGTAGTACATAAAACAGATGCAGGTGTTACACTAAAAGAAGAGGTTGTAGCTACCAACAAACCTTGGTACACTCCTATAAATTTAGATCCAGCTACGTTTGAGGGGTATCAATTTGTATCTTCTTCTGAAACTTTGTCAACCTTGGTTGGTCAGGGTGATAGAACTATAGAATTAGTTTATGCAAAACCTAGCGAAACTGTAGACCGAGATTATCTCCCAACTAAGTATATCGTGGATAACACCAAAGATGGAACATATAGAAACATTGTTGAAGGTAGCCCAACAGTTACAACAGTTCGTAAAGAGTATATTTACTCACCAATTACAAGAACTTCTACTCCTAAGTATACAACTACTAAGGAAGAAGGTAAACCTATGGTTGTTACTATCGGTTCAAAACCTACAACCGAGGTTACTTACCAAGATTTCACTACTCGTTATGTAGCAGACCCTACTCGTACTGCGGGTGAGAAGTTCACAGAAACTGCAGGTGTCCGTGGTACAACTACAATCGAAACAACTTACTCTGTAAATAAAGAAACTGGGGAAGTAACACCAATGAAAGGTCAATCTGTAGTTGTCGCACCGAAAGAAGCAGTCATTAAAGTGGGTACTAAACCAACTATAGTTGAGACTACAATCCCAGTAACAACGACTTACAAAGCTGATAACTCCCTTGATTACGGTAAGGAGTCCGTTGAATCTCAAGGTCAAGCAGGTACTCGCACTGTTACAACTCCTAAAGTTTTAAACACACAAGATGGTACAGTATCAGATGGTCAACCAACTACTAAAGAAACTCCAATGACACCTAAGGTTGTCAAGAAGGGTACTAAACCTACGGTAACTGAAAAACCAATCAACTTTACTACAGTTTATGAAGCCGATGAAACTAAAGAAAACGGTGTTCGCACTGACAAGGCAGTAGGTGTTCAAGGTAAGGTAATTACTACAACTACTTATACACTTAACGAATCTACTGGTAATATTACTGTAAATACTCCTACTGAACGTAGAGAAGAGCCAACCAACAAAGTAGTCCTAGTGGGTACAAAACCTAAAGTAGAGACTCAGACAATTGAAATCACAACTAAATACGTTGAAGACACTACTCTTGAAGCAGGTAAAGAAGTTGAAGTTGAAAAAGGTTCTGTAGGTCGTACTGTTACAACTACGACTTATGTGCTCAATACGGTAGACGGTACGGTAACTGCAAATAAACCAACTGTAGAGACTACTCCAATGTTTCAAAGAATCCTTAAAGTAGGTATCAAACCAAAAGTTGATGTTGAGAAAGTAGCTCGTAAGGTAACTTACCTAGCAGATGCTACGAAAGAGTTTGGCTTTACTGAGGTTAAAACTGAAGGTTCAGACGGTAGTGTAACCACTACAACAACCTACACCGTTAACAAAGATGGTTCGGTATCTCCAAACACCCCAACTAAAGAAGTGGTTGAAGCAGTCACTAAGATTGTTGTTATGGGTACTAAACCGAAAGTAACTGTTGAGAAGACAAAATACACAACTAGTTACGAAGAAGATGACACTTTGACTAAGGGTGAAACTAAGGTTAAGGTTCAAGGTAAAGAAGGTGTTAAAACAACTACGATTACTTATACTTTGGATACTGAGTTAGGTGTTGTGAAAGAAAACAAACCTACGGTTGAAGAAGTTGAAGTAGTGAATGAAATTATTTCGGTTGGAACGAAACCAGAAGAGTCTTCTGAACCAATTCCTTACACAACTGAGTATAGACCAAATACGCAAGTTGAAAAAGGTGAAACTTCAGTTAAAACTAAAGGTGAAAACGGTAAGACTACAACAACAGTAACCTACAAAGTTGATAAAACAACAGGTAAAGTAACTGAGAAAGACCGTAAGGTTGATATTGTCTCACCTAAGAACGAAGTAGTTGAGATTGGTAACAAACCAACTACTGAGGTAGTTGTGATTCCTTCAGTTGTTCGTTATGTACCAGACACTTCTAAGAAAGTTGGTTCTGATAATGAAACAACAAAAGGTAAAGATGGTTCTAAGTCAACTACTACAACTTACAATGTAGATCCAAAAACAGGTAAGATTACAGAGGTTGTCGGTATCCCCGTGATTACAGACCAAGTTGAAACTGTGGTTAAAGTTGGTGCTAAACCAAAAGAAGATGTAACTGAGACTCCAGTAGAAACTGAGTATGTTGACACACCTGACCTTTATGTAGGTGAAGAGAAAGTTATCAGTGAAGGTACGCCAGGTTCAGTGACTAAGACAACAAGCTACACTGTCAATGAAAAGACAGGTGAAGTAACTGAGAATAAACCTTGGACAACAACAGTTCCTATGAAGAAACGTGTGGTTCACAGAGGTACAAATCAGTACAAAGCAAGTGTCGTAGCGAACTACTACTTAGAAGGTACAACTGAGAAACTTCAAGAGAGCAAAGAGCAGAAAGACTTGGTAGTAGGTACAACCTATAAGACAAGTTCTGAGCTTAATAAAGCGCCAGAGGTGACTAAAGAGGTTAAAGACGGTAAGGAAACTACCACAACGGTATCTTATGAGTTGGTTTCAACTCCAGAGAACGCTGAAGGTAAGGTTGTTAAAGAAGGTGTTGTAGTAAACTATTACTATAAACGTGTGGTCACAACTGTGGTTAAAGATTTGACACCAGAGAAACCACAAACTCCAGAGAAGCCAGAGACTCCGGAAAAACCACAAACACCAGAGAAACCAGAAGTACCTCAGAAGCCACAGGAAGCTCCAAAACCAACTGAAAAACCAGTTGCAGTAGAAACACCTCAGAAAGAAGAAAAAGCTCTTAGAGAGGAAACTACGGCTTCTAAACGTGAGTTACCAAACACAGGTACAAGCGAAAGTGCAGGGTTAGGTTTACTAAGTGGTTTGGGTATCTTTAGTGCACTTGGACTTTTGACAAGAAGAAAATCTTCTGAGGAAGACTAAGAAAATAATGATAAGAGATGGCAATTCCTTGCTATCTCTTTCTTTTTGTTCAATTTAAAATTTATAAATTTGATATAGAAATTGTTGATAATTTTTCCAATTTGTGCTATACTTAATCTATTAAGAATTTCGGAAGAAATAAAGGAGAAGTTGCGGTGGCAAAGAAGAAAAGTCGGAAGAAAAAGGTTAAAAAGTCTTCTAAGTTTTTAAAACAACTAGGTTTGCTAACTTTGGTAGGGGTATCCTTTCTAGGTGGTGCACTTTATGTTTTAACTACACCAGATGCAAAAGCAGAAGAGGCAGTTCATTTAACTGATGTAACAGGTGATTTTATCAATCGAATTGGTGGGGTTTCTCAGGAGTTGGCAAATCAATATGACTTGTTTCCTTCTGTCATGATTGCACAAGCTATTTTAGAGTCTCGCTCTGGAACATCAGGTTTATCGGATGCTCCAAATTACAATTTATTTGGTATTAAAGGTTCTTATAATGGAAATAGTGTAGTCCTTGAAACTTGGGAAGATGATGGTGTAGGGAACACTTATACAATGAATGATGCTTTTCGTCAGTACCCTTCTTGGAGAGCTTCTTTGGAAGACTATGCTCAACTGTTGCAGCAACCAATATACCAAGGAGCGCATCGCTCAGTAGCGGGTTCTTATGATGTTGCAACTGCGCATTTAACAGGTCGTTACGCAACTGATACAAACTATGCTAACAAGCTCAATAACTTGATTGTGACGTACAATTTAACTCGTTTTGATGGTGGCTCTGCGGTATCCACAACTTCCACAGAAGTTTCAAACGGTTGGGTATGGAACCCACATCGTAGGTCATTCACAAGTCAAGCGATTTTAGACCAAGATAATGCTTGGTTATCTTATGTGAGAGGGGAGTAGCTTATGTTATCTGATAAAGATTTTTGTCATCTTCGTTTAGGTTTAGATGCTCTTATTCAAGACTTCTTAAGTAGCAAAGTATTGAACAAACATTTACCTAAGATGAAGCTCACAAGTGAAGGTAAGATAATTGGTTCTATTTATAATGACCCAGTTAGACTGAATCCAACTCTCCATTTACGTTTTTATAACCGAAGTAAACGGATGACTTTCCAGTTGGTTGTTACAAACTACTTAGATGTTTTAGCTGAACCAACTGAGCCTTATATCGTATATGTAGAAGGTCACCATCTTAATTCAGTCAGAGAGATTGTAGAAGCCAACCAATTCGCAATTTCTCCAAATGGGAGACTTGAAGGTTTAGTTGGTCTATTGGAGTTCATGAAGTACGATTACTTAGGGGAAGCACTTTTGGGGTATCTCTACTTGTTGTACCCAGATTTGAAAGATATGTGAGGTAGTCTTTATGGTAAAAGAAATTAAAGAACTCTTAGCAGAGGATTTAAAAGCTTTAACTTTGAAGTTTGATTTTATAACTGATACTAGCGAAGATATTTGGTATCCAATCAATCTTTCTTGGTCTGTAGGTTTTTCAAAATTGACTACGGAGAAGTATTCGTATATGGTATTTAAGTTACAGAACCGAAAAACAGGTTACGTTGTGAGAAATGTCTTTATCCGTAGAGAATTTAATGGAATACAGAACTTTTATGGATACAATCTTTTATGTGAAATGTTGTATGGAGGTAAGGTTCAAGAGTCTTCTACTTTAGTTAACTTTGATGATTTGCCTTACAACGATTTGGAATATTTTTTAGATTATTTTTTAACTGAGACTCAGCAGTGGGTTTTACATCATGCTTTGGGTAGGTTGTAAGATTAGTTATATTGTGAGGTAATTATGACAAAAGATTTAAACAAACAGGTAGCGGATAAATTATTAGATTTACTGACTCAGTTTGAATACTTCCCAGATACAAAGAAAGATATACATTTTATGTCAAATTCTACTTGGGATTTTGGTTATTCAAAATTAACCGCAGAAGACTATACTTATATGCGTTTTTACTTAACAAACCTTAGTACAGGCTATGTAGTCCGTGAGCTATTTGTTCTTCGTAAATTTGATGCAGAACGTGGTTTGTTTACCTTTTCCCTTAAGTGTACTAGATGTTCTAAGGGGTTTGTTCAAAAGGTTTCAATTTTAGAGAGCTTAGCAGACGCAAGACTTTTAGAAGTAGCAGAGTTCTTGTCTGACTGTTTAACAGAACCTCAAATGCAAGCCTTATTTAAAGGTTTAGATAATTTTGTTTAGGAGATTCAATTTTGACTAAAAGACAATCAAAAGAAGAAAAACTAGCTAGAATAGCAGATAGATTACTGCGGTTATACTTTTAACTTTCTCTAAGTTTTCAAAAGAGGAAACCCTTTGAAATTCCATTTAAGTTAAAAAAAATATGAAAACTACAAAGGTCTTATAGAGTTCAGTAGAACTGAAACCACAATAACTTTCGGTATCACCTTGTTAACTTCAAATGATGCACCTTTACATCGTTTTGAGGTTAGTCATATTCTAGGAACATTTGAGAAACCGTTTAGTTATTGTGCCTTTACAAGTTTACCTTACAAAAGAGGCCAAGCTTTAGAGAATTTGAAAGTAGGTTTTACACACCAAATTCCGTTTGAAGCTTACATTCGTCAAATGGTTATGACAAGCTGTAAAAGAGATAATTTGCTTATGCCATTAGTTGCTTATTTGGAACGAGCGGTTGGTTTGATTGAGTACAATAAGATGTTCAAGGATTGAGAGGTTAGTAATGAGTAAACGAACACTATTTATAGAAGAGAAACAGGGTTATTTTATAACTACGTTAGAACAGTGTTACAAAGTTTTAGAAACTTTAGCTAATCAAAAGTTTGAAGGTCTTTATACTACATCCTTGGACTGCAACTCTAAATACACCTTAGATGTTATTTTGACTGCAACAGATAATAGTTCTTATATTTCTTATGACTTAGGTTTAACCTTATACAAGAAAGAAAATGGTGTAGCACAACATTCTTTGAGATTAGCTTTAGATTATCCGAAAGGTACTTTAGGTAATTCAGTTGAACCTATTTATACAGGTTATAGTACACCTTGTTTCAGAGGTAAACCGAAAACAGAACAAGCAACTAGTTTCAAACGAACTTGGTTGTCTCCTAAAGGGATTTATTATTTAGTAGTAGATGGTATCCCCAAAGAAGAATTACTTTCCGCTTACTTTGATGGTACAAATGCGTTGACAGATTTTATGACCAAAGTTGTAACAAAAGCTCAGTATCCACATTTAAAAGTTGAAGGTTTAGAAGATGATTAAAAACCAACGTGAAGAATTAAATTTGCAATTAGCTAGTCAACTCTTACAATTTTCAAACTTGATAAAAGAGTCCGCAGATTCATTGAGTTTTGCTAATCCATATACGTTTTCAGTCTCTAACACTAGCTATTTTGAGATTTCTAAGTTGGTTGAACCTCAGTATTTCACAACTTATGAATTTATGCTGTATGATGCAGAAAAACAAACTCCCACTTACTTAATTCGATTAACTTATGGGGTGGATTTTGTAGAAACAGAATTGAGACGCTACAAACGAAAAGAAGGTGTCTTTGTAGAGCTATATTTAGTGAGAGGTGGTCTCGTAGCACCAAGCTTAACTACTTTGAAAGTTTTGGTAAGTAATATTCACACCGCCTCTGTGGTATCCCTCTTCTCGGAGGGTTTCCGTTTGCTAGGTTTCGAAGGGGAGTTTTAAAAGTTATTATGAATACGATAGAGAGACGAGAACTAGTAACTCATGTTTGTTCTCAACTTAGTTTTTTTAGTTTCAAATATGGGAAACTCTAATGTAATTACTTTACTTAAAGCCACACCAAGTAAAGAATATGGTGCGTACAGTTGCAGTATTGTGCTTGAAGGTAATTCTCTTTATCTAAGTCTAAAAACTAAGAGAGCTAAACAATCCGTTTATTCTGCTTACTTAAAACATGATTATATTCGCAGTTTAGGTAAGTTTGGTTGGTACCTTCAAAGTTGACCGTATAAAAACGGTAAGAAATACCGCTTTTTAGAAGTTAGTTTATATGTGGAAGGGTTAGATACTAGTTGTTTTGCGTTGTTATTGCAAGTTGTATCAAAAGATACTCATTTACAAGCTCTTAGTAAGTTACTTGATATGTGGGTTGAAGATATAAAAGGGGTTTAAGATGAAATTAACAAAGAACAGACAAGCATTAAGTGATTATTTAGTAAAACTTCTCCGTAAAGAGTGGAAGCAAGCTCCATATACAAAAGGGGTAGTTTTTGATACTTCACTTATTTATGAGTTTCGTTTTCTAAGAGATGGTTCTGAAATTGAACTTGCTTTATATACCTATAATGTAGGTAGAGAACACGTTTTAAACTTTGACCTTGAGCATGGTTGTGTTTTTTGCCGAAGTATTCGCAAAGGGTATACTAAAGATGGCAACTATCAAGAAGTTCGTTTTTCTTTAGATTATGAGGAGTTTATGTCTAAGAACTTGAGTAAGTTCGAAGATTTAATTGAGTTTATTAGCTCAGATGAAATGGCTCGGGTATTGTTGCATGCTTTGAAAGAGTATAAAGGTGATGTAAACTAATGAATTTAACAGAGAAAGAAGTAAATAGATTTAGAGCAGCAGTTAATCATATACTAGAGGAACTACCTAAACTTGTTCCTTATGAAGATAAAGAATTTCCGTTGAATAATAGGAAGTATACTTACTCTTACACTCAATTTCCTAATGAACTCTATGTAACCTTATATTGTAAAGGTGCCCCAGCTTATTATTTTAAAGTAGAAGAATCTGGTGATGGATACACGTTGAGTGGTTGGTCATACTACAACAATGCTCCAATGGTGGGTTTGTTGTTTACGGTCTATGTAGGTAAAAACTCTCTACAAGTAAATGATTCTGAGTTAAATGCTATTATTAAGTCTATTTCTTCTAAAGAGCGTTTTGTAAACTTGTACACTACTTTGTGTTTAATTGTTCAAACCAATACGTTCCTTGAGTGGGAAGATTGAGGTTTTATCGTGGATTCTAAAGATGGTTTCCTAATATTATCGGACGGAACTACTTTTCCGTATAACCCTTATATTTTTAATAGGGACTCTATACTAGCTCACTCTATTCGTGATGGTAAGTGGGGAGTTACAGAGGAAGTTCTGTTGGAGTTGATTCCTTTACTACAAATTGTAGAAGTTAACTTTGTAGGTAAAAGTCAAGTTGTAGTTAAAAGCAGAGAAAATTTCTATACTGAGGTTAAGTTTACAGAGCAAAAGATTACTTCAGTTAGGGTTATTCAATTCTTTAAGTGTCAAACTCAAGGTTTTGAGTTAGTACCATATAAAACTATGAGAGGGTATCTTCCTTGTGATGAGCTTCCAGTTTCGATTGAAGAGAGGGTTTCAATACCTTTATCTCAATTAGAGATGGAATTAGGTGCTTTAATTTCTGTTATGCTGACTAAGTTTCATGGGTTTAAATTTGAGATGAGTTTAGAATAAGGGGTATATTTATGACAAAAACCGATATTGTAAAGGTTCGCAAACGTTTAGTGGGTTTTAAGAGAGTACCTACTTTGATTGAAATTGGTAATTACAGTGACTCTGTTCCTATGTATTATGTATTTCAATTAGATCCTATAACACAAAATACTAAATTGTTATCTCTTACTGTGACAGATGAGTTAGGTATTCTTTTAACCTCTGATATATACTATAAATTGGGTATTAACATGGGTTCTAGGAAAGAAACTAGTTTAGTTATTATATTAGCAGACTTAGTTTTAGCTAATAAATCGAAGATTGTCTACCCTAAAGGTACGTTATCCAATATGTATAAGATTACTTTAGAGTTGGGTAGTTTCGAGCAAGGTAGAGTGACTTATAAACTATTTGCGGAGAATAATTTTTATGCTTATCTTAATTTAGAATATAAGGGTTTAGACCAATTAGGATATAACACTTTAGGTTTAGATGATACTGTTTCTGATACATTAAAAGATGCTATAAATCTTATTTACTCTATCTTATTGAAAGATTATAGTAGTGAGAAAGGGTTAGTTTACTTATGTGAGAAATTAAGTAAATATTATACTCCTACGCTTTATTCCCAATTAAGGTCTGAAAAAATTCAGTGGTGATAATATATGCAAACAAGAATTATTTTAACTGTTGGATGTGTAGGTAAAACCTACCTAGATAAAACTTATTCGAACGTTTATGACTTCGATAAACATACCTTAGATTATAAGTATGATAAGACAGGTTATGAACATCTATCTAACGAAGAGTTCAAGAGTATTCCCAATCGCAAAATCAATGACGGTTGGTTTGAACGATATATGGAAGATTGGTGTAAGGTTATTGATTCTAACCAATATGATGTAGTAACAGGTTGGTTGCAAGAAGATTGTCTTAATTACTTAGTAGATAAGGGGTATCCTATAGAAGTTATAGTTGTCAGTGTTGGTGATAACGAGTCTGTTTACAAGGAACGTAGTCAACGAAGAGGAAATAACGCTCAATATTGGACAAACTTGCGAGGTTATTACGATAAAACACTGGAATTGTACAAGAATAGAAAAGATATTAAGGTAACGATTTTCGACCAACCTTATTATCTAAGTGAATATCTTACATTTTCGGGTATCATTTTAAAACAAACTAATCGATTTGGAGATACTTATATCCATAAAGTTGCTGAAAAAATTGGTTCCGAATTTAGAACTGAATATTCTTCACTTTCGGAAATATTTATACCATTTTATACTCAACTTATTTTAACTGCTTTATCATTAAATACTGACATTACAGATGAAATGGTTCACGATGCTTGGTCAGTAGCAATGTACAATAGAGATGATGCAGATATTCACAAGTCAATGATTCCTTTCAATAACTTATCTAAAGAAGTTCAAATTTTAGATACTCTTTACGCTGATAAGCTTAATGATGTATTGAGTTATTTCAAAGGTCTGCGAAATTTAACTAGAGGTGAAGGTTAGTATGAGAGTCCCAGCTTTATTAGAGGTTACTGAAATTCCAATAGAATATGTTGGTTTGTTCTTGTTAATCGTTTTGTGTGTAATTCTCCAAATAATAGATGGCAATAGAGATTAGGGGTATTATATGTTCGATTTACAACTATTAAACAAAGTAAATGAGGTGGAGAAACAGACAGGTCAATCACTACCTAGTTTGTTATCAAAAGTTCCTTTGGGAAATGTCTTAACTGCTTTTAAGGAGTTACAAGTTGCTGATTTAGTTGAGATGGTAAGTAGTGTTTCAATCTCAAAATTGACTCATGGTTTAACTATTATCACTCCAGATGAAATTTCTCAAATTTCTGCTGAGAAATTAAAGATTGTGTTGAAACATGGAAATATGTTTACTATCGAAAGACTTCAATCGAAGTTTGGCAGTAGAAGTATTATCATTGCAATAAATAAATTGACTGAGAATGAGTTGCAGTCTTTGCTAACTGAAGATAATTTTGAAGTCATGTCAAACATTATTGATAAACTTGCATTTGCAAGTGAGAGGGGTATCTAATGCCAACAAACGACTTAATTAAACTTTCAACTTACAAAAACGATTTTGGGTTTAAAGTACCTTATCTATTAGAAATAGGAAGTCCTCAAGAAACTAACTATACAGCAATTTGCTATCCAATAGGAAGTTCAATCTTTGGAGGGACTTTCGCTTTAGATTTTGAGTTTATTTCTCCTGAGGGTATTTTTATTAACCCTTATACTAGCTATGGTTTAAATTTAGGTTCTAAATCAAATGTTTCTCTTACAAAAGAAATTGTAAAGATGCTTTTTGATAAAAAGCTAAAGAGAAAGTATAAATTAGGTACGCTTTCTAGTGAGTTTGGTTTTGAACTTGAAGTAAAGACTTTAACTGCTTCAAATTGCGGTATTGAATTATCAGTTAGTGATGGATCTAAATTATTTGTAAACTTGAACTTCTACTCGATAGTTGACGTACTTAAGTGGGACGATACTTTCCCTGTAAAGAGTCTTTACTTAAAATTACTATCTGATAATTTTTCAACTAAGGAAGATTTATTGGATTGTGCAAAACAACTTTATAGTGTTAAAAACTTTTCACTGGCACAAGGTAAAAATTTAGGTGGTGTATCTAGTGTCAACAAATAAACCTTGGACTCGTCAAAAACTGACACAAATGCTTTACCATGCTTTTATTGGCTCATTAGCGGATAATGCGATTGAAATTGGTTGGGTATTATGTTTCAGCTTACTAGCGGATAAGAACTTGGTGGAGAGAATAACTGTTCTATTTGGAGTAAATGATGCTTTTTGGGTTATTCTTTCTTCGACTTATTACACTGCTCGTACTTCAATGACTGCAACATTGCCTAAATTGATTGAGCAACAAGGTTTGAGCATAGAGTCTAAAGTAGTTAAAAATCATATCTACTTATTTTATCTGATGCTCTTACCGTCAGCAGTTGGTAGTTTTATGTTTCTACCTAAATTACTGCTCATTCTAGGTGTGCCTCCAACAGATTTACCGTTCTACATACCTTATTTTCAATTATCGATTGTTTCGATTTTAATTGCAGCGCCTTGGTCAATATTTATCCCATCGTATCTTAGAACTAGAGGTAGAAGTAAAGAAGCTACGGTTTTAGACCACGCTAATGCTTGGTTTATGTTATTCGGTATTTTCTTCACAACTCATATCTTACATTTGGGTGTAAATACCGCTTTAGTTGTAAATATGATAACTAATGCCATTCCTTTGTATTGGTTCTTGTGGAAGAAGCCTATACCTCAGTTCTTCTCTAAAGGTTTTGAGTTTTCTTGGAAAGAAATTAAAACCTATTGGAAAATCGTTAAATGGGAACTTGTCAGACGACTTGCTCCAAGGGTATCCGCTATTATTGGGGTAGGTCTTACAATTACAATCAATCCAATTTACGCAGCCATTAAATATTGGATTTCAAACCTAATGATGTTACCTGAAGGTTGGGTAGACTCAATGGCTGGGTTGCTCAATAGTCACGTTTCTCGAAATGCCGGTCTGAATGAATCAATTCCATATAAAGATAATAAATTTGTCTTTTGGAAAGCTTCTATTGGAGCAATTCTTTCGATAGGTCTTATTTACCTAATTGCTTATTTTGGGTTATCTTGGCTACCAGAGTCGATTTATCAAGGTATTATATCTCCAATTATTTGGTTATTATTACCTATTGAGATTATAACTAAACTCCGTTACTACATGTGGCTTTCTATTAGTCGTTCATACCGACATGATTTAAATGGGGTTGCTCAACTTATTTATGCAATTCCAACTGCAATATTAACTCCTACTTTGTTATGGTTGTTCCTACATCACTTACAATTTAGTTTTGAGTCTATTTTCGCCGTTGGAGCTATTATCGGAACAGTTCAGTGGTTAGGTACAGAGATTTATTTTAGAGCTAAGTTATCGAAAGGAGATTTATGCACTCAGCAGATTTAACTTGCGCATCTTTCTTTGCAGGAGTAGGTGGTATTGATTTAGGGTTTAAAGAGCAAGGTTTTCGTACAATTTATGCAAATGAATTTGATGCGAAAGCAAGAGAAACCTTTTCTTTGAATTTTCCTCATGTTCAGTTGGATGGTAGAGATATTCGAGAAGTGTCTGCTTCTGAGGTTCCTACTGTAGATGTTATTGTTGGTGGCTTTCCTTGTCAAGCTTTCTCTATTGAGGGGTATCGGCAAGGTTTCCGTGATGAAAAAGGTCGAGGAACTTTGTTCTTTGAGTTAGCTCGTATTATAGAAGAAAAGCAACCGCAAGCTATTTTCTTGGAAAATGTAAAGAATTTAGTGAACCATGATAAAGGAAATACTTTTAAAGTAATTTTAAAGACTTTAGAAGACTTAGGTTATTATGTGACTTATAAAGTGATGAACGCTGCTGAGTTTGGCAATATTCCACAAGGTCGCGAGCGTATTTACATTGTAGGGTTTAAAGATAAGGCGGTATCCGAATCTTTTCAATTTCCTGAGAAAATCCCTTTATCTAAGACTGTCTTTGATGTTATTGATTTCAAAACTCAAGTAGATGAGCAGTATTACTACAGAGAAGATAAGCATTATTATCCTTTGTTGAGAGATAATATTGTATCTGTAGGTGGTATTTATGAGTACCGCAGAGGACTTACAATTAGAGAGAACAAAAGCGGTGTAGTTCCTACCTTGTTAGCTTCTATGGGTACAGGTGGTAATAATGTACCCTTGATTTTGACAGAGAGTGGTGAAATTCGGAAACTGACACCAAGAGAGTGTTTCAATACTCAAGGTTTTCCTGGTTCTTATCAATTTCCAGAGAAAATGGCTAATAGTCACTTATACAAACAAGCAGGAAATAGCGTAGCAGTTCCAGTGGTATCAAGAATTGCGAAGCAGATTAAATTGGATTTAGAAAGTGAGCAAGTAGATGAGTAAAAATAAAAGAAAACAACTTCAACAAGCTTTAGAGAAGACTTTTGATAAAGTTATTGGTTTAGCAGATAGTGTAAATGGTGAAACTATTGAGGTTTCTGCTAAATATTTGGTTTATGTAGAACTTGCAAAAGACTTAATTTATTTATCTTTAGAAAACAAAAAGTCAGGTAAAAGAGTTCATGACTTGCATATTTCAGTATCAAAAGACTTGGATGTTTTCTTCGCAGGTAGTGTTTATAGACCAGAAAGTTCTTTACCTGCAAGTTCAAGGGAGCACATAGTTCCATATTCTGCTAAAGATACTCGATTTTTCACATACGGTTTTGAACTTTTGGTAGAGTCTATTACAACAGACTTCCAAGTAGCTTGTTTCTTGAGTGCTTTGGAAGAGTTTATCTAATTACGGAGGGTTTTGGTATGGCTTACGGAAAGAGTAGGTACAATGCGTATAGAAAACGCAGTTTTAACAGAAGTGATACTCAACGAAGGGTTTACGCACAAGCTATGGATGAGCTAGAACAATCAATCATTTGAGTTATTAGCACAAGAGGGTTGGTCAATATCGAGTCATTTAGATAGTGCTTACAAGAATTATGAGTATTTTCAAGTACGCTTGTCCAACCACTCAGCAGATAATCAATATCATGATATTCATGAAGGTTATTTGATTATCAATATTAAAGCTAGTAAACAAGATTTCGTATGGCTTATTGAGAGTTATTTAGACCATTTGTTGTCATACATAGATACGTTGGGACTTAAGTAAATATAGGTTTATCAATGTAACTAATAGAGGTAAGAAAATTACGTGCTATTACAGAGATTTTAAAACTAAGAAAGACGTAATCGACAAAAGGTATGGGTTTGATTTTAAAGAACACGCTGAGGATTAAACTATGAAAGATATAATTGAGGTTTAAGTGAAATGGTAAAACTAGCAAACAAACAGACAATTGAGTTATGGAACCACTTAAGACAAGGTTTTGAAGAGACTTTGAATTTTGATGAGAACCGTTTACCAGTAAAGTCAGTTAATCAAGTTTCTTCTAGGTATAAGTGTTCTGTTTTATTGAGTGGTTATGTTTTTCAAATAAGACTATTGAAAAACACACTTGAAACTAATTTAGATACGGATTTAGTTCACGAAATTGAGCTTTATTACGATAGAGAGTTAGGTAGAATTTCCTTTAAGAGTGTTACGTGTAACCAAAAGACAGGTAAACGGAACGTGGTATCTGCGCAAGCTTACTTACCTAGTTTAGTTGAATATACTATCTTTAAACAGATTTTAACTGATTTAGTTGAAAATATAGCAACAATTAAGCAAGTTGATTACTTAAACTTAGGTGTTCAGTTATCAGGTTTTGGTTTTGATGTGATAGAGGGTTAAGGTATGATTAATTTTAAATCTCATCAACGAGAAGAACTTTGGCGGACTTTGATGAATGCGTGTGACTTAATTCTCGATTCGGAGAAGAATAAAGAGCCTTGCAAAGCGGTATCTGAGGTTTCGCCTAAGTATAGTTGTTCGGTTGAACTTTCAGGGAAACATATTCAGTTACAATTATTGAAATACAATCCACAAACAAAATTGAACTCAGACTTGATTCACGAAATCGAAATTCGATTGGATGTGGAAAGGGATAGTATATTTTTTAGAAGTCACCGTCCTTTTGTAAAAACAAATTATTCTGGATTGTCTTCTGGGCTTTCCGTATCTGAAATGACTTCTTCTCAGTTGGCTAACTCAGTAACTCAACTTGTAAACCATATTCCAACGGTTGAGCTGGTTGAGCGATTCAATTCAGGACTACAGAGCTTTATGTGGAGCAAAGAATATTTTAATGCAGCTATAGGAAAGAAGTAGGTAGTTTATGAGCAAATACAATGGTTTAAAAAGAGACCAATTAGAGAAGTTGGTTTTAGAAAGGTTAACTTGGTTTTTTAAGTATTTAGAGGGTCAGTCGTCTTATCCTATGGGTAAGTTCTCCACGGGTATCCCTTCTCCGAATGGGGGAGAATATTTAGTTTGGGTAGGTTGCTCTGAGGGTACGATTTCTTTTACTTTGCAAGATACTACTGGAGTTGATTATCACAATATCAAGATTGATAAGTTTGGTGGTGCTAGACAAGTTGTAGAGATTGCAAGTAGACCTTTTAGAGAAACAGGTGTTATTTGGTTTGGTAAAAGTTTCAGTCTTCGTTGTGATTGGGATGACTTGAAGAGCAGCCCAACTATGTTCCTAACACAAGCTCTACGTGTGGTTAGAAAGAAAGACCAAGTATTAGCTTATTGGTTAGGGTTGGTTCACATTTTACAATAATGAGGAGATGCCTTAAAGCCTTTTTGCTACAACGTAGGATGAAAATTCAAGCGTGAAGGTAGCGAAAGCAGAAAGAAGAAACAGGATGTTGATACAACTTAGTAGTTGATACAAAAGTGAACGGTTATAAAGCTGAAATAAAAGCTAATCAGTGTCTAGTAAATAAAATAGTGACTGCTAGAAAACGTTAGTGCTAAGTCAATACAAACAAGGGTAAGTTTCGGTAGGAATGTCCTAAGTTTCAAAAAAAATGAGATATGGTTAACCTCTAACGACTATCTTCTGATGGGGGAGTAAAGCCACAAGCTAAAGGTGGAAGAAAAATCTTTGGTCTAACTACTCATAAAAGTTGTGTTAGAGTAGTTCAGATTGACATATAGTCTGCGCACAGTTTGTAATGGAAGTGTCTAGGAATTGACCTAGCTGTTAGGGGTTGCGCCTTAATGGAAACTATCAAAAGTACGAAAAGCACATTGAAAACTGAATAACACGATAAAAATTTGTTGCATTAAATTCAATAATATGATACAATAGGTTTATCAAATGTTTAAGGAGAAAATCGATATGACAGGAAGACCTAAATCTAAAAAGGGAGTTAAGGTACATACTGCTTTCAAAATTTATCCAAAGGATAAAGAAAGAGCACAAGTTATGGCAGATAAACTTGATATGAGTCTGTCAGCGTACATTAATAAAGCTGTTTTGGAGAAGTTAGACTATGATGAGAAGTCAGAAGCTTAGACTAAAACTAACCATGGAGCAAGAAAGTCTTGCATGGTGGTATAGTAAGGTCTCACGCAACTATTGGAACCTCTTAGTTGATATTGATAAACGTAATAATAAAGGTGAATTTGATGAAATTTTGAGTAGAAATGGGAATAAAACTTATTACTCAAAATTCTATGATAGAGATATTTATAGTCTCAGTCAATCCGATTATCTCAACCTTGCTAAGATTGTTGTCGCTAAAAACTATGATGAAGATGATGAAGCATGGTCTTGGTATTATCAACCGAATCAATCGTTTATCTATGCTTTTCTTGTTAAAGAATTAGTAAAAATTAAGATACAAAATAAAGGTAGATTAAAATTTAGAAGTATCGATAAGATTCGACCAAGCTTCAATGTTCGTTGTGATATTTCAGCTGATAAGAAACGCTCTAGTCGTATTTATCTAAAAGATAACGGTAAACTTCAAATTCCGACTCTCGGAGATGTTAATTTCGGTTCCACTAGAAAAGATTTCGATTTATCAGGTAAGAAACAAGTTGCTAATATTTCCTTTGATGGGAAGTATTGGTACTTGTCATACATGGTAGAGATTGAAGTTCAAGTTACTGATTTACCAGATTATACAGATGGTGTTGGAGTGGATTTAGGTATTAAAACTCTTGCGACTGTTTCTGATGGTACTATTGTGCCTAATATCAAGACATTCAGACGAGTTCGTATCTTAAACAAGCGCTTGAAACGATTACAACGTAAAGTTTCTCGTAAATACCTTATCAATAAATGCAACAAACACAATAAAACAAAGAACATTATTAAGCTAGAAAGAGAAATTAAATTGATACACCGTTCACTAAGGAACATTCGTATCAATCATATTCGTAAATTTGTCTCAGAGTTGGTTAAGAAACAACCACAATATATTGCAATCGAGGACTTGAACGTAAAAGGAATGATGAAGAACAAACGTCTTGCAAAAGATATTGCGAATTGTTCCTTTTATACTATCAGAGAACACCTTATTAGAAAGGCGAAAGAGCGCCAAATAGCGGTTAGGTTGGTAGATAGGTTTTATCCTTCTAGTAAGACTTGTTCAAAGTGTGGTAGTTACAAACAGGATTTAAAACTCAGTCAAAGAGTGTATCCTTGTAATAACTGCCAAGAGAAGATAGATAGAGATTTCAACGCTTCGATAAATATTGCAAGAACAGACAGATATATCCTAGCTTAATTGATTTGTTTTATTGCCTTTGGAAACTAGAGGTAACTAGTTTCAGTGGTAGGTCAGCCGTAAAGCCGAACCACTATAATACACACGCCCTGAAAATTATGAGTATAGCAAACAAAGAGTAGCTTTGGCAAAATTTGGCTCAATATGGGAATGTCAACTGTGTTATTCAATTTTTGATTTTTAGCACTTTTGACTGACGGTTAACTTATCGAACTTCACAAAGCGAAAACGCTTTGTATATAGACTTAGTTACGTTAGATAACCAAGCCCTTCAACCGTTTACTATTCAAGTGTATGTGAAGGATAATATTCCTTGGGTGCATTTGTACTATTTTGATAAGAATAAGGTAAATAAAACAGTGGATGAACCTCTAACTGAGGTTCAAACTACTTTGGCAGATTTAATTAGTGGTATACCAAGTCAAAGTCGTGTGGTAGCTTTTAGAGACGCATTATATCTCAATTTAAGAAGTTTTGTTTATTGGGAAGATTAGAGGTGTAAAGTTAGGGTATTCAAAAGCAAAGTAAAAGAAGAATTATTACAAGAGCTTAAAGATTTTATCTTTTGGTATCGATCTCAACTCGCAAAGGATTTAGTAGGACCTGTATATATTGACGAACCTTTAACTCGTCAAACAGTAGCTAGTGTAACGGTTTATAATGATTTTTCTGTATCTGTGGGTTTAACTGACCTTAAAGAAAATCCGTTATTTGAATTTGAGATTGATTTTAGGACTACTCTCAATTCAGAGTATGTAGTTATTAAATACTGTAGTGAAGAAGGGTTGAGTTCTGTTGATACTTTAAGGTTAACTGACACTGAGGGTATCGACCGTTTTCTAGTTCAAGCTATTAAGGTTATTCCGTCTGAAACTTACATCAAGCATTACTTGAATATTTTCCAAAACCACATTCGTGGTTGGTTAGTTTTATAAATAGAATTGAGGTAAAAACAATGGAAAATCAAACAATTTCAACACGCGGAGTAAGATTGAAGTACAAAGATAGTTATGTCCAAGCAGTCATTCTTCCAGATGGTCGCAAACTAGCGATTACAGGTAGCACTTATGGTATGGGTGCTCCAATCTCAGCTTTGACAGATATTGCATTGGCTAAGAAGTCAGATTTGAAGTGGGTGTTAAGTGATTTATTGACTTATGGGTATCAGGAAGTTGATGGCTCTGCGCATTATGAAGAATTGCGAAATATCGGTAACACTTTACCTTGGAACTAAGTAAAGAAAGTAGGTAAATATATGAACAACATTCAATTTCGTTTTGAAACTTCATACGGTTATGATTTTGTCCAATTTGTGATTTTGGATGACGGTCGTAAGTTTGCAATTAAAGGGCAGATGGGAGTAGGTTTTGCTATTCACCCTAGTTACACAATTTATGTGAAGAAGAAGTCCGAATTGAAAGATTTCTTGGATAAAGCTATTCAATATGATGGATATGTTTTAAAAGATAATTACACTGATAGATTAGAACTTCAAACATACGAAGACCATGTTTTTCGTTTCTCATCTAACTAGAAAAGGCGGTATCCTATGCGAAATTTTGCCTTATATAATCCGAGTAATGATTTATATGTGTCTTATGTCGTTTTCAATCGTAAGACAAAGAGTTATGATATTGAGTTTACACGTGACTTACACTCTATTCGTTTTTGGAAGATTAAGTCAAGTGCAGAAGCTCAGGCACAACGTGTTTTCGATTGGAATAGGAATGTTGCTTTAGAAGTGAGAGAGCTTCGTTAAAATGGGCTTGACACATTTAGTTTTATTTGTTAAACTAATAAAAGTAAAAAACTTAGCTTATTAGGTCTATAACCTAATGGTTGTAGGTCTACATAAACTAAGTTTAGTTTATTCTATTCTATTTTATTCTATTCACACTAAACCTTAGTAAAAAATAATATTTTTATTCTAAGGAGGTTTATCTTATGGATAAACAACAGTTCACAGTGCGTAGGTTCTCACACCTTGTACCTTTACTCAAAACATCTGAGTTGGTTCAAGGGGTTTCACCTTTTAGCCCATTTTCTAGGTCTACACCGAGCAATGGGTTTCCAAAACCAAGGTTCAATCCTTCAGTACATAAACCTATTTACCTTATGGAGTATGGTGGTCGAACTTATTACTCTAAAAACTATACTAGATTTGGTATTTTAGGAACTAAGGTTGTTTTCGGACACCCAGTCGACCTAAAACATAAAGAGTTGAGTTTCTTGGTTCATGACTTTTTGGAAGTTGATGATGATTTAACCGCTGAAAACATAAAACCACTCACATGGTTCGGTATCCACTCGTTGAATGTAGTCAATAATTTGAGAAGTTTAATTTCGCCTTTATTTGCTTTGTTAAATTTCTTTAGTAACCTTATTGGGTATCGAGGTTTTGAAGATGCCTTTCTAATTTTTGCCTTGGGTTATTTATATAATTACTATATTGGGTTAACTGAACTTTCCATTTGGATTTTTGGTATTTTCTTTGGTTTAAACCTTTTGATAAATTTATTGAATAAGTTTTCTTGGCTTAGAGCTATTACTTATTTCCAAGCGTATTTAAACCTTAGAAGTAACCGATTTAAAGAATTTGTAGATAGTCCATTTAATTTAGGTTCAAGTCATAGTTACGTTTCATTTGGGACAAATGCTACTTTCCGTAAACCTTGGTATAACTCTACATCAATAATTTCGACTGAGTTGAGCGTTTATGCTTTGGAAGAACAGTTATTCCATACAGTAGATTATTACACACACCCTTATAAAGCAACGAAAGATGATTACATAAAAGCCTTTTCTAACTATGAAACTGGGTTTACTCATCTTAATCTTTCAGATTGGTCTGAGGTTTCATACGTTCTTGAAAAAGCTTTTCAATCAAGAGATTCTGAGTTATTTGGTGCTTTCTTAGAACACTTAGGTCTACCACAAGATGATGAAAACTTTAAAACGTGCTTAGTAAATCTAAGAAAGATTGCAGGTTATAAGAGAACAGATGATTAGAAATGAGGTTAAGGTGACTTTGAAATATAGAACAAAACATGTTTCTTCTAAGTCTTCTGACCTTTTAACAGAGCGACTTGATGAAGCTTTTGCAGATGTACAAGATAGAGGTGGTGTTCCTGACTTATCTAGTCTTACGATAACGTACACACCGAACCGACTTGAGGGTGAGCAAGGGTATATTGATGCTTACTTTGTTTACATTTTAGAAGATTAGAACGGAGTCTTGATTATCAAGCAAACACTCAATAATCAAGACTTCTTTTGCTATACTGAATACAATAAAAATTTGAGGTACAAAATTATGCTCGAAACAAATCGAACAAATGCAAATAATTTTATCATTTCCCAAGCGGTATCCGAAGCGGTGGCTTATACTCTTGGTATTGAGGGTTTGACTTTACTTCGAACTGACGTTGGTGGACTGAATGGTTACACTCAAGTTTATTATTTCTCAAATAATATTCTTTCTCAACTACCAGTTAAGTCTAGTGATAAAACTTTGTTTGATGTTAAACTAATCTTTTTACGACGCGAAGATTTAAACATTGAAGAAACATGGAACGGTGAACCTTTATATCTTTATGGAACGGAGCATTACGTTCTTTCTCAAACTTATGTGGACAATCAAGTGGCGGCAACTTCTTTCTTTGATACTTTGTATAAGAGTGTAGAACACGAGGTTCTTGCTGAGTTTTATATCTATGACAACGTACTTTATTTAAGTTATGAAGCACTTTTGGTAGCGAACCAACATTAATAGAAAACACACCTCTAAAACCTCTCAGATTGCCTCAGATTTAATTTTAAATGCTTATTCGATAATTTTATAAGGTTTAAATTTAAAATGGAGCAGAGAGCGTTTTATGAGGTTTTAGAAAGTTGGTTTAAAATGGTTGGTTCCTACATTGAAATAAAGTATAAAACCAAAGGTGGAGAGATTTATTATTCTACTCAAGAAGTCCTTCAGTATGGTTACAGTGAACATTATGGCTGTAAAGTAGCGGTAGTAGATAAAGATTCACCTATGTACTTCTCGTATCCCTCTGGTAAATTGTTACTTTCTTTGAACTATGAGTCACAAATTGCAAAGGCACGTGTTACCTCATGGTCTGTTTCTCATAGAGATTTATACGATGCTTATTACTATTAAATCAGTAAACTCCTTGACTTTCGAGGAGTTTTGTGTTATACTAAAAGAAATTTAGATAGGTGGTTTAGACTTAAATGACAAAGAAGTTTGTTGAAAATGAAGTATTGAAACATCCAAGTCGATATAATGAGAATAAAGTTGAAGCATGGGATTTCACGACTTTTTCTTTGTTCCCTCATACGATTGGAACAGTCGTTGAATATGTAATTCGTTACAAACATAAAGGTGGTATCCAAGATTTAGAGAAAGCTAAACGTTGGTTGAAGAAAGCTAAACAGTCTTATAAGTACCTAGCATTGTGTGCTCCTAAACTGAGTGTAACTGAATATTTAGAACTAGCACCAGAGGTGACTAAAGAAAACTTTGCAGATTTGTCTGAGTACCAGTTGGGTATTTTACGGACTGCTCAAACTTTAACTATGGACTTAGGTAATGAACGATTTTTCAATGAGTGCGTTGGTATTATCGATAATTATTTGAACTTGTTGATTAAGGTGGAGAAAGAGGGTATTTGATGTTTCTAGCTTTACTTCAATTTATGGTTGTTTTTATCTACTGCGCGCATGGTTTTGCTTTAGCTTTTGGTTTAATTGCTCGAAGAGATTCTTTGATTGAGTTGGGTTTAGGTGTCCGTCCAGTTTCGATGTGGTTACTTGCCTTTGCTCTTTACACTGTATTGCTAATTGGTGTAGATTTCCTTTTAAGTCAACTTCAAATCTCAGATTTGATTTTCTTTCTTACACTGAACGGTTCTGTGTTTTTATTTATGGCTTTGTTGGATATTTGGTTATTTAAGAAGGTACGGTAACATGATTCAAGTTTTATCCAGTGGTATCGCTATTTTGTACCTAACCAATTTCTTTATTTTAGCTTTTGTTTATGTAAGTCCATATTTGCAAACTAAGTTTAAGGTGTCTTCAAAAGATGTGTTTAATGCGATTCTTGTTACTATTCTTTACACACTTAGTTTAGTAACTTTGTTTTATGTAGTGAAAGAATTAGGAATATCAGAGTCTAAGTTGCTTTACACATTTGACGGATTATTATGGTTTTATTTAGTTTGCTTATACGGTTGGTTTATGTTAAGAGAGGAAAAGAAATGAACGTTTCAGAATTGATAGCTTATTTATCACAATTTCCACCAACTAGTTCTGTGGAAGTAAAGATTTCAGGGTTTGATGACTCTGAGGATGGTCGTCTAAATTTATTTGGAATGGTACATGGTGCTATAAAAACAGAGATTGGGCATCCTCAGTTGATTGCAGAGTTTGATACCTCTGAGCCTTATGACTGGAGTAATTAAAATGTTTAGTGATTATTTTAAACATAGATTTAATACTTTTAAGAGTTCTTTAATAGGCTCCTTTTTGTATATTTTACTATCATACTTTATGTTGCGTATCTTAGTTAGCTCAAGGTTTTTGTTTACAACTATTTCCTTTGTTTATAACTTTTTAGTAATTGGGTTATTACTCTTCCTTATTCTCAGTTCTACTGTGTTTTGTGTTGGTTTCCTATACATAATATTTGGTGATGGGGTTCGACAAGACTTTTACGGTGAGGTTGAAATCGATTTTATGAACCTTTTTAATCTATATGTTTCTATAGTTTTTCCAAAGTAATTTAATGAGTCTATTAAGTTTTTAGAGAAGGATTTATAATGTTTACATGGTTTTTATTACTGAGAGCAATCCACATAACTGTTGTAGCTTTCTTTTATTTTGTTTGCTGGGCATTTATGTTTTGGACAGATACTAAAGGGTACTTTCGATATTATAGTAAAGTCAGATTTACGTTAAAATCGCTCTTATCTATCCTTTACTTTGTAGATTTCTCTGAACTCCACTCTGTATCTGAGGTTTCAAGTTTCCATATTTGGGTATCCGCTTTGCTAGTTCTGCTTGACATTGCTGAAATGTGGTCTAGGAGTTATCGAACACTTGGTTTCAAAGAGTTTAAGAAAAACTTTGGTAAAGCAGCTTACTTTTTCATTTGATATAGAAAGTTGGTATTTTGGTTATGATTCATGAGTTAAAAATCGCTCCTAACTACTTTGAGAAAGTTGTCTCTAAAGAAAAATCTTTTGAAGTCCGTTATAATGATAGAAATTTCCAAGTTGGGGATATTCTAAAGTTGATGGAATATACTGAGGGTTCTTATACAGGACGTTCTGTTTATGCTAAAGTAACCTATATTCTTCAAGATTTTGAGGGTCTACAACCAAATTTTGTAGCTCTTTCGATTGAATTGATTTAGAAAAGAGGTTTTACATGAATTTCAATTCTGAGTTAAATACTATTCTCAATGCTGGTTTATTCATTGGTTTTGCTAGTCTTTGGATTTTCCACGTGCTATGTTTTTATATTCCTCTTCTTGTTCCTTCTTGTAGAGACTTAATTAAACTTAAAGACAGCGATTTGAATACAATTTCAAATTTCACAAGTGAAGTAGGAGTTGGGTTTATTATAGGTTTAGGTACAGTTTCTTCATTGTCTTCTAAAGTTTATGATGCTTCAGGTTACATTTACGCACTCGTTTCCACTCTAGCTTTTTGCTTAATTTGGAGATACGTTAGAGGACATTGGGTTTCTGATTAGAGGATGAGGTATCTAATGATTATTTTAGGTTTATTTTGGATTTATTGGTTTGCTGTCTTGTTTACTCTAATGAGAAGTCCAGAATTACAACATTATTTAAGACTTAGTGATATTCAAGCAACTAAATCTTTAACTTTCAGTTTAGTTTTTGTAGGTTTGTCTTGCTTAAGTTTGTTAGTGGTTACTAGTATAGGCTTAACTTATTACTTAGAGTTTATAGCTCTTAGTTTAACTGTAATAGGTTCTCTAATTTCTCTATTGGTTTTACAAACAGGAGGTTGTAAATGGCACAAAAGAAAAAGAAATACTACGCAGTCAGAAACACTAATCAAATCTTCGAAGATTGGTCTGATTGTGAGAAAGTAGTAAAAGGGGTTAAGGGTGTTGAGTTCAAAAGTTTTCCTACAAGAGAACAAGCTGAAGCTTATTTGAGAGGTGAGGAACCAGTATTGTCCACAAAGAAAACCTCCGAAGTTGTTCCTTATGTCTCAGATTGTGGGATAAAAGGTACAATTCGTATGGCAGAAGACTCTGACCCACTCCTTTGGGGTATCGAGGGTTTCGTTTATTCGATTGACGGCTCTTTCAATACACAAACTCAAACTTACGGTGGTGCTTTTGCTTGCTATGAAAATAGTGTATTGTTAGATGCTCAAGCAGTTGCAAATAATAAACCAAATTTCGCTGCTTCAAGAAATGTAGCAGGAGAGGTTTGTGGTTTTGGTTTGGCGATTGAAGATGCGATTAAGCGCCAACTTAGTAAAGTAACTATTGTTTGTGACTATGAGGGTATCTTTCGTTGGTCTGCACCTAAGTCTGTAAAGGTTAATGAACAAGCTTGTTGGGGAACATCATTGAAGAAATCAGTTGGGAAGTACCATGCTTATATCTTGCAAAGAGCCAAAGAACATGGAATTGAAGAGGTTGATTTCATTTGGGTTAGGGGACATAGGGGTTTAAAAATCAATCAAACAGTTGATAAGTTGGTGAAGAAAGTTGTCGGATTGAAGTAAAAGGGATAGGTGTTCTTTTGTTATCTACTAAATCATACAGTCTTGTCATTTTGGGTTATTTCTGATATAATATAAATATGTTAAAAAGAAAGGAGTTACCGATGTGAAAATACTGTCTAGCTATAGAATTAAGTTAACTGGCGATTTGAACGCTTTAGATAATTCTATTGCTATCTATCGTGAAGCACTTCATTTTATTATCCCTATTGTAAGTACGCATTGGGATGAAATGAAAGATTTTAAGTATGTGAACCAACGTATGAGTTATATTGAGAAACTGATTCATTCCACCAAAGTAAGTCATTCTCTTTATAACTTCGACAAGGATTTTCCTAAATTTCCTTCTTATTTACGTAGAGCGGTTATTATGAAGTCAGTGGGTATCGTCTCTTCTTATCACAGTAACTTAGCAAATTGGGAAGAAAAGAAAGTAGAACTAGAGGTAAATGGTGAGAAAATACCTCAACGTCCTCGTTTGGAGACTCATCATTTTGACTATCCAGCTTATTACAAAGGAAACCTTTTCCGCAATTTCAACCCTATCACCCAAACTATTGATCTCAAAGTCTTTAAAAGGGGAGACTGGGTTTATGAAACTTATACTTTAAAAACTTCTGATTGTAATTACTATCAGAAAAACCTTGCAAATAAGAAACAAAATGTTCCAGTAATTACGAAGAGAGGTCGTCGTTTTTACGCTACTTTCTCTTATGAGGAAAACGTTCCTTTAATAGCAGAGGATAAGATTGAAAAGATTTGCGCTATTGATTTAGGTTTGACTACAGATGCTACTTGTTGCATTATGGGTGCCGATGGTACGGTTTACGCTCGAAAGTTCATTCAGTTCAGCGAAGAACACGACCAATTAAATACTCAGTTGGGTCGCATTAAGCGAAATCAAAAACGAGGTAACAAGAAGAATACTCGGCTTTGGAAGAGAGTTTCCGGTATCTCTCAAAATATTGCAGATAAAACTGCTCAAGCTATTTTTGAGTTTGGAAGTCAATATGGAGTTGATGTTTTCGTACTTGAGTTTTTAGACTTTAAAGGAAAACAAACGGTTAAACGCGCGCATTTTTGGCGCTATAAACGTATCTTTTCTGTTTTGGGTATGAAAGCTCACAGACATGGTTTACGGATTTCGAGAGTTTGTGCTTATAACACCAGTCGCTTGGCTTTTGACGGTTCAGGATTTGTAAAACGGGGGTGTAAACTCAGTAAGGAAACCCCTTATAGCATTATCCAGTTTGCAAGTGGTAAAGTCTATAATGCAGATTTAAATGCTACATATAACATCGGTGCGCGTTATTGGATACGACACCTATTAAAAACCGTTACGGTGACGCAACGGTTAGCACTTGAGGCAAAAGTTCCTCAAGTAGCTAAGAGGAACACCTGCACCTTGTCTCACCTCATTAGTCTAAGAAGTGAACTTCTTGCGTTAAACGTGAAGAGAAATCAGGTTTAGACTGTATGGAGAGAAAAGGAGTCAATACCGGGCAGAGGTTGAAACACCGAACCTGTTATTGAAGCTCCATTTAAACGTAGTTTAGGTGGTGAGGTTTCACCCGTTTGAGTTGAAATTTGTTTGGAGAACATTTATACTTAATGAGAATGATAGAATTTTATTCAATGGCAACTCTTATCAGTTGGTTACTCAGAACTATCAAAGTGGTTGGTATGCTGCAACTCCAAAGTTAGCGAAAACTAAAGCTAAGAAATATATATATATATATTAAACAAGGGTATCTCGTAGAAGGGTCAAAAACTCAAAGTCATGGAATTCCTATGATTTATTATCGTTTCACAGGTTGTCCAAAAGATTAGAGTTATAGTTTAGAAGAGAGGTGTAGACCTCTTTTTATCTTGACAAAAATAACTTATTTTGTTATAATAAAGAAAATGAATGATTTGAGGTAAAAATTAGATGGATTTAACTCACTTAAACGAAGAGGGGTATAACTTAGCATTACTTGGTTCGTTTTTACAGACGACAATTATAGAGCCTACTTCAATATCTGCATCTTTGTACGATGATGAACTTACTGAAGGTTTTAAACGAGTTGACTCAAATTGGACGCAATATCAAGTATTATATTTAGCTTTAAGTGAGTTTAACACTTTATACTTAACTACTTCAACTGAGGGTGCTATTGCTTATATTCCAGTTACAAATATCTATGAGTATTCTTTCCCAAGGGACGGTGAAATCCGAGAGGAAATGAACCGTATGGCAAGAGAATATTTTAGGGAACTAAAACAATTTGTATTTAATCATACACACAAATTTAGTGTGGCATTGGCTTATGGTGGTGTCGAAGAAGTTGGTGTAGTTTTCGCAAAAGAGAACAAAGGTGGTAAGTAGTATGGTTAAACTATTTAAAACAAAAGAAGAGCGTGATTTAGCGTTCGTTTCAAATATGTGGGAGAGACTTAAGCGAAAGGATAAATTACGGGAAGTTTTGAGTTATTCTCAGACACCTTATGAGATTAAAGCTTACTTATCTGACCCAGAGTTGAATAAAAGTTTCCGTTATATTGGTTGGGGTCACAAGTACCAAGTCCTTTATTTGGCGGTAGATGAGACTTATAATTTAGTTTTGACAACATCATGCTCAGGGTATCAAGCTTGGTTTCCGATTTCCGTAATTTATTCTGAGTTCTTCCCTCAACATGGCACTTTGAGAAGACGTATGGAAAAGTTGGCAAGTCGGTATCTTTTTGAGTTCAACCAATTATTGAGTGAAGTTTCTCCTTTGGAGTTGAAGGTTTATAGTTCTAACTTAAATCATGTTATTTTAAAGTTTGACTGCTTATAATGGTTGATACTAAGTTTCTGCTTCTTGATAATTTAGTGTAATTATGTTAAAATAGATTTACTTTAAGTTAGAGTTTTAAGAGAAAGAGGTTTATTGTTATGGTGAATTTATTTCAACAATATGTTTCAGATAATCGCTTGGAATTAGTTCGTAGGTCTACGGTCTTAGAAGGGTATATGTTATCCAAGTTAGATACTGAAACGATTATAAATAAAGGGGTTGTGCAAAAACTTGGGTTTGTACAAATGAAAGAAGTAGTGAACTTAAATCGAGCTTGGGATTGGGTTTGTCAACCACATACCTTCACCAAAACTATATTAGAAGATTTACATGAAATTATTTCAGATGAAGTAACTAATTATAGATATTTAGAGGGTTACTTTAGGTCTGAGACTTATGAAGTCAAAATATCAGGATCTTCTTATGTACCTCCATGCATGAGTAGAAATGACGCCTTAAATGAGTTCGGGTATCACCTTGAACACTTACTTCCTTTTCTTAATTCTTCTAACTCTATAGAGCAGAAAAGAGATAAATGTTTACAATTTTATCTATATTTGATGAAACGGCAGTTCTTCCATGATTGTAATAAGCGGACTTCTTACTTGTTTTTAAATTATCTGTTTAATGCTTTTGATTTAGGTTGTATTATGTATTTACCTAAACTTTCAGCAGAAGGTACATATTTGAAACATTTGAAGAATTTTTATGAAAGTGAGGATAATCAATATGTCCAACAATTTGTCACTTACCTCAAAAAATACTATGTCAAATCAGTACATTGAAGATAATACGGTATATGAGGATGTTGTACCTAACACTTCTCATGTTGAAGTTTCTCAGTTGAGTTTACCTTCTCAAATTGCTTATTTTAGTGGGTTATCTTATGATTTAGTTGTTACTTTTTTACATAATGAAACTAGTTTTGATTTACCTTATGAAAGTTTAGCGTTAGATTACTCTAAGTTTAATTTAGTTAAACAAGCACTGACAACAGACTTAGTGAAGAAACATTTCTCTTTCTTTAAAGAGTGGTATATTCAGGTTTTTGGTATTGGTTCTTCTCTTGTTGAAAAAAGTTCATTGGTTCAGTTTTTAACGAAAGGTAAACTAACAGTAAGTGATTACTTTAGATGCACACAACTTAAGTTTTTGTAGAAGTATTTTAAACATTAGTAAACCCTTGAAAGTCAAGGGTTTTTGTGATATACTAAAGGAAATTTACATGAGAAATGGAGTACAAAATGGACATAAACTATTGCAAATATCTAACAACTTTACCTTTGATGATTCGTCCTTTGAGTGGTTACGGTTCTTGGCGAGGTATCTACGCTGAACCAGCCTTGTTTTTTGATTTGGATTCTGACTATGTACCTATTTCAACATTAGCAGATGCACTTGATGATTTAAGTTCTGGAAGACCGTTTGACGGTTATAAGGGTGGTCGTTACTTGTACAACGATAGCTCTCCTTTACACTTTGAAAGTAGTTATAGAAGTTGTTCTGACAATCCTCTTTCACTCTATTTGTCGCCAGAGTCGGTTGCATCTTTGAATGGTATGGTTTAACTTATGACTTCCATTGATTTACAACAAGGCGACTGCTTAGAGTTGATGAAGGGCATCCCAAGCAAAAGTATCGACTTAATTTTGTGTGATTTACCTTACGGAACGACAAGAAACAAGTGGGATAGCGTTATTGACTTAGAGTTGTTGTGGGAACAGTATAACCGTGTTATTAAAGACTGTGGGGCGATTCTTTTATTCGCACAAACTCCATTTGATAAGGTCTTAGGGTATTCTAATCTTAAACACCTAAGATATGAGATTATTTGGCAAAAGACTGCCCCAACAGGATTTCTAAATGCAAAGAAAATGCCCATGAAGGCTCATGAGAATATTTTAGTGTTTTACAAGAAATTACCAACTTACAATCCTCAAATGACTCAGGGTCATCCAAGAAAGGTTTCAAGTAAATCTAGTAGGAAGAACTCTGTAGAAAGACATCAAGGGAAGTCAGAAGTATTAGCTTCTAACTATAATTCGTATGGTGAAAGTCGAGTTGATTACGACTCAACAGAGCGATATCCACTAAGCGTTCAAGTTTTCGCAAAGGACCAGCAAAAAGAAAATTACCATCCTACTCAAAAACCCGTTGCTTTGTTGGAGTGGTTAATTAAAACCTATACTAATGAAGGTGACTTGGTTTTAGATAATTGTATGGGTTCAGGTTCAACAGGAGTAGCTTGCGTAAATACTAATCGTAATTTTATTGGTATGGAGTTAACTGAGCAATATTTTGAGATTGCCAAAGAAAGAATAGGGAAAGTATTAGAGAAGAAAGATGAACAAAAGACAGAAAAAGAAGATAGGTCTCATTCTTCCAAAGAAGATTAAGAGCTTGGTACGAAGATATTCTACCTTGCACTTGAACCAAGATGAATTAGGTGGTACATTCGAGTATGGGTATTCTTTTAATTCTGAGGGTTTCGGAAATGGTTTAGCTCCGTATAGCACTTTGACTGACCAAACTAATACGCAGATTTATAACGAGTGTGCTACTTTGTACGACTATGTGAGTCATTTGATAGGTACTTGGTACGGAGATTACTCTTGCGGTTCTGTTGAGAATTGTAGGAATTATCGGATTGTCAAAGAGTTTGAAACACAAGTTGTTTTTGTAGAACAAACTCCACCTTCGGTATCCTATTATGTCCACCAAACAGGTTTTGAAGACTATTACAGCGGTACTATTTATATTCCACTACGAAATGGTAAGTTCTTGGCTTACGATTTTAATTGTTAATGAGGTTTTTATATTATGTTTTATGTTATTAGCTTAGAAAAACTAACCGATTTGCGTTTAAACTTATGGTCTCATGATGTTTTAGGTGTAGTATCGTCAACACATGCAGTCCCTAAAGTCTTATTAGACCTTACATTACAACAATTCCCTGAATATGTAGAGTCTGAGTTTCACTTGGATTTGCTATTGCGTTTGCAAAACGCTTTTTGGAATAGAAAAGATAAGAATTATTTCAAATATACGGTAGAAGATAATAATTCATTTAAAGGTAACTTCTACGTTGAACTTGTTCCGAAACTAGACTAGATTGAAAAAAGTAGGTGTCAAGCCTACTTTTTATTTGACAAAATTTATTATTTTTGATATAATAAAGAAAATAAATTAGAAAAGGGTTGAATAATTATGTCAGAAAAACAAGCGAAATACACAAAGAAAGACTTTCAAGTAGGGCAGACTGTTTATATTGAACAAATTGGAGCTTCAGTACATTACTTAAAAGATACTATAGGTAAAGTAACTGAGGAAATAATTGAGAAAATTGGGGTCAAGTTCGTAACGACCAACAAAGGTCGGTATCGTTTAGATGATGGCTTGGATGATTGTGATACAAGTAAGGATTTTTTACTTCACTTAACGGAACAAGAAGCTAAGGATAGTGCATTAGAGCGAAAATTGAAGAAAGAAATTTTATCTAAAGTAAAGTTTGATTTAGTTAAAACTTTAACTTTAGAGGAACTACAAACGATAGGATCAATTTTAACTGATGCAGAAGAACGCTTGAACGGAGGTCTTAAATGAAACCAATAGAATTTACATTAGCACCTACCGTGGTAATTGAAACGCCACAAACACTTGAGGATTTACTTAAAGAATTAGGACTTTTCACTTATACAGTTCAAATTTTGGAATTTAAGTCTTTAGAACAAGTTAGTGCTTACCGTATTCAAAAAGCACACTTAGAACGTGAAGATAAAGTTTATCTACTTAACAAAGAGACCTTAGAGTTGGCTTACATTCCAAAGGTTGGGGTAGATGCTATGACATTGCTACTCAGCACCAAGGGTATCTTAGTTCTCGAAACCCTCGAAGCAAATCCAGTTATTTAAAGGAGTCTCAGTATGAAATTAGAGGAAATTAAACAGTACAAAGTTGGCTCAAAGGTTTTTGAAACGAAAGAGGAAGCAGAAGCTTACCTAAAAGAACAAGAAATAGAAAAACTTCGCCAAAACAATCCTCAAGTTAACTTTCCATTTACTTCGACTGTTTATTATGAAAACCTTGTCTCTACAGATGACCGTGGAAATCTGCAAATTAAGGCTCGTTGGTTTAGTTTGGACGATGCTATAGCTGCTATGGACGATTATGCAGATTATTTCCGAGAAAAAGGGACTGGTTCTATTAGAAAAGTTACAATCTCTTTATCTGATAACCCATCTCAAGGTACTGTTTCAGTCCATTTCGAGACAGTGGTAAGAAAGTAGGTAAAAATTAAATGAACAAACGAATTAAGCGAAAACACATAGCAAAACAAAACAAAAACATGATAGAAAGCACATTGAAGTATTTAAAGCAATTAGGTCTTACTCCATTTAATATTGAATATCCTAACGGTTACTTTGTTTTTGAAAATAAAAACTCTTATGAAATGATGCACTTCCAACTCAAAGAGAACCCGGATTTCTTATTTGGTGTATGGTACAAGGAATATACTCTTGAAAATCCAAGTCGAGTAGTAAAATTGCCCCTTATTTTTGGTGAACGTTTGAGTATTTTGGATAAGTTCAAACCTTCACGTGCAGAGTGGTCTCCACTTTACAACACTTACATTGATAAGAATTTAGAGTATGACTTATCAGAGTATTGGTCTATTTTGCGTTTGTTACCTGATTTCGTAAAAGCTCCTTGGCGCTATATTCCTTATGAGTCAGAAGAAGAGTTCCAAAAGCTAGAGAACTACTTTGAGTTGACAGCTAAGTACACGGAGGGAGTTTTAAAAGCTCTTTGCACTAAGGTAGAACACAAGTTCAAAGAGTTACATATCCCTTTCGGTATCCTTGTAAAAGATCCTTATTGGTCTCACAAAAATTTGTATTTGATTTTTGAAGAGGGTACTCCTCAAGAGCAAATTGACTTAGTTTTTGAGAGTTTGGATAAGTTTGTTCGATTTGATTTGGATGATGAAGTGAAAGAGTTAACTAAATCTTTGAATTGCACGGAATACGTTAATGGTTATGAATATGATTTTAATTGGCATTTAGATTATTATTGGACAGCTTCAAAAGAAACGCTCAAAAAAGCCAAATCTATGAACTTCATGGAGTTGAACAAAGCGTTTAAAGAGATGAACCTCAAAGGTTCAAATTTCACACGATTGATTGGAGATTAAGCATGGAAAAGAGATATGACAGCGAAATTTTTCAGATTTTGCACTATTTCAACAATTACCTAGACACTAAATCTAAGGTAGAACTTAGAAAAGCAGAAGTTTGGGTATCCTTGCTACAAAAATCGGTTGAAGAATTGGATATTTTCACTGAGTTTTATGTAGATGTTTTCTACCGTTCTGTTCTATATAGGTTCTTAAATGAATCGAATATTGAACTGACAGACACCCAAGTTTCTTTGATTCAACGTATTCATGCAAAACGCAGAGTTTCGTCTTATACTGATTACATTTTGTTAGCTAACTTACTTTCTGAGCTATACAAAAGATTTTCTAACAGATAAAATACATGAGAGAATATTTTGGGGTATTCTCTCTTTTTATTTGACAAAACGAGCAAGTTTTAGTATAATAAAGAAAATTGATGAGAGAGTAGTAAATGATATGAACACAGTGACAGTAAAACAATCTGACATTCAAGAGCTTCTATTTTATGCTCAACAAAATAAAATTGATTTCTTTATCGCAGGGTATGGAAAGAACCCCTTAATTGCCTTTTTGGAACAGTACGCAAATTACTTCACCTTTAAAACTTATAAGATTGGTGATTTATATTGTACTGAGAAATCAGATTTTAAATCCACTTTTTACAAAGGATTTTGCACCTTTGAAGAATTTCAAGCAGAGCGCCAACAGGCTGAGGATTCTAAATTTGGTGTAACTGAGATTATAGACTTCGAGGATTACTCTTACTTGACCAGAGATGAAACAGGTACTTTCCTTATTGACTTTTACGACAGTGGTATCCAAAACTCCAATGAGTTCGCTGAAATTCCAGTTGCGGACTTAGAAAGTTTAGTTAGTTTTGCAGAGAAAAGTAGCACTCCAAAATACCTAGTTTTGGAAGATGGTAGTTTCGCTTTAAATGTGTTCTTCGCATTTGTTTCTGCATATACTCCAAGAGAGTTGCATTATTGTACAGTAGAGTCTACAGATAAAACTACAGGTTTCACTACTCAAACCGTCTCACTTATGTCTTTAGCTAAGTTCAAAGAGATGTGGTACAAACTAGATCGAAAATATGAGTGTGAATGTAAGCATGATTGGGGGCGAAACTGTGACTGTGACGGTTACGAAGACGGTTATGATTTAACTTATATTCGCAAAGTTAAGTCATTAAAAGATGGTCACACCTTTAACTTCGAGAATCCTACAACTTTAGGGAAGTACACTCATTGGGTATCTTTACCTTCTGAGTTGTCCTAATTCGTTCTCAGACTGTCCTAATTTGCCCCAGTTTCGTCTTAGTTTAGTCTGAGGTAGAAATATACTTTAAAGATTTAAAATGCGATACGGAGCAAATTAGAGGGTTTTAAGATTAAGTTTTAAAAATACAAATAAACAAATAAAAGGGAGATTTTATTATGCAAAAATATTCACAGGTTTCTATAGCAGGTTTACTGTCAGAGTCAGACTTTTTAGATTTTCTAACTTCACATGGAGTTGAAATCATTGAAGGTTCTATTGCAAATGTGGATTTAGAGTTAGAACGTCAGAGAAATTCTTGTAAAGAGCTTCATCGTACAGAGTTAAAAGGGGTTATATCAGGTAAATACCTAGTTCGGTATCGAGGTAAGAAGTTTGCTCTGTCTTACTTTTACGAAGACACTTCTTATGTTGATAAAACTAAATTTCAATTTACTAGTGCTGAGGAAGATTCGCATTTTGTTTCGTCAAGAGCTTACATTAGTGCCTTGACACATGAAGTTACGATAGACTTATTGAGAAAGTTGGCTTTGCATTTTGATGCTTACATTTTTGAAAACTTTGACAACTCTGTTGAAAGAGTCTTTCGTAAGGTTAAATAAAAATTTTTAGTTATTAAGAAAAACAAGCATTGCGCTTGTTTTCTGTTTGTGGTAAACTAAACTAAAAGACAGTAAAGAGGTTTCAGTATGTCGGAGTTGAGTCTAATCGAAAAAATGCGCCTAATTCTAAGGCACGAAGTTCTTTATTTTTCTTTGGATAAACCAAGGCAAGAAGAGACGCTTGATGCTTTAGAGTGGCTTGAGTCTGAGGAGAATTGTAGATTGGTTTCAGAGGATTTTGTAGGTTTACCAAAGAGAATTTGGGTAACAAGAACCGTAGCAATAAAGGGGAGGTATAAAGATGTTTTTAGGCTTACCAACGTTGTCTCTTTCTAATATTTTAGAGAACTTAAAGTCTTTAAATGAACACTTACAAGGGCTAGGTCAAACTGCTAAAATTATTATAACAGGTGGTTCAGCGGTATCCATACTTTCCGGAGGTTTGCGACAAACCTCTGATATTGATTACCTTGGGTCTCTGCCTTTGACAGAAAAAGAACTATATCAATTTCAGATGTCCAATGACGTAGAAAAGATTTTCGTAGTCCCAGATATTTCTGAGGTCTCATTCGATAAAGAATTGAACTATTCAAACTTAACTGTTTTGGTTTTATCTTGGGAAGATTTAGCAATTATGAAATTCTACTCAACACGTGAAAAAGACCTCCAAGATTTGAAAAACTTTATCTTGCCTAATATCTATGACTTCAAGAAATTGAAAACTAGGTTGGATTACTATAAAGCTGACTACATTTTTGACTTGGATAACCCAGATTTGAACTTAAATCAATATATTCAAATTTTAGCTGAGTTAAAACAATTACATCATATCTTGGTAGTAGACCCAACTCAAACTTTAGAACAAGTCTTGAAAACAAATAGGCTCTACAGTAAGTTTATCAGATTTGCTGACAACTATGTTATCCCTCTAAACTTAGAGGTTTGGCTCCCCAATTCGGTATCTTTTTGCCTATCCGATTATGGTTTTGCTGAGTTCTTTCAAGCAGCGACAACTTATCAACTTAGAATTTAACTAGAAAAGCGAAGAAAGTCCTTATAATTATTGACTTTCTTTTCGTTTTTTGGTACAATAATAACAATAAAACATGAAAGTTAGGTTTAGGTGATTTGAAAAGACAAACTAAGAGAAAGCATAATATTTTAGGTAGAGACTGGCGCAAAGAGTTGGATCAAAAGTTTGCAAAACTACCTCGAAATGTTGAGCAAGAAAAAGTTGAAATTGGACATTTAGATGCTTATTTTACCGATTTCCAAGATACAGAGTTTACAACTGTATTCTCTGCGTTCGGGTATCATACAACTTTTGATGGGTTTAGTTTCCGACCAGAAGCAGAAGTGTCTCTTTTGCATACAGATAAAGATTTTTATTTAAAAATTCGTGGGTTTTTTGAAACCTTTGAGTTTACTGATTCTGATAAAGCAGAATTATGGTTATTAAGAAGAGCTGAAACTGCTTACTTCATGAAAAAGAAGTTGGTTGAAAATTACTTACTTTCTCTAGTTGTGATGATTCGTAGTATGAAAGCTCGCAGAGGGTAGTATATGCTTTATTTAGTTGGAGATTCCAATACTGCTAAGAGTTTTGTCTTAATTGATGCTAAGTCTCAGCACTATTATAAATCAAATATGCAAACAACTTGGAAGTCTTTAGATGCTTACCTTTACTCAGTAAATCCCTACAACTTAAGTAAACTTTACAAGCTGAGAGAACAAGTTGAATTAGGTTTGGAAGTATTGTTTTTACCTATTGAGCCTTATGTAACAGGACAAGCTAAGTATTTAGCTCTAGAAAAGTTCAGGAACTATTATGTGTATAAACCTTGGGAGGGTGTTCCTAGCTTTATTTTCTTAGATAAGTTCATTGACCTTTGGGTATCCCAAGGTGGTTGCACTCACGAAGAGTTGCAGAACTTTTTAAAGCAGTCTTATGTAAAGTTGGATTCTAAGTCTTTTGACCCTTATGAATACGAAAATAAGAAGACAGAGAAACGCCCAAATTCCTCTGTTTCAGGTCAATCGAAGGATTCCACTGTGATTGATGAGTTTCAACGAACTCGTCAACTAAAACTATTGAGGAACGGTCTGAAGAATATAGTTTCAAAAAGAACTGCACAAGTCGAATTAGAGATACAAAAGAGTCTTGAAAAAGCCGAGGAGACTAAACGACTTAAGCAAGCATCTGAGAACAAAAGACTGCGGTATCAACGAAAAGCTGAGAGAGGTTTACGTTCTACTATTGAGAATAAGCTCAATCGTTTGAGTAGTTACACTATTCGTAAGAACAGAGATATAGAAACTGCGGTATTCACTAATATCAAAGGTGAAGTAGTTTCTGTGAAAGACTTCTTACTAAGTGAATTTGGTTCTAGTTACTTAAATGTGCCATTTACAACTCATGAGATTGTAATTGGAAGTGAGGTTATAGGTGGTCTTTTAACTTTAAATTTAACTGAGTTATCACGTACAAAGATTACAGATTTTGTTTACTATTACTATAATATGTACCTCTATACTTTCAAGTATGAAAGATTTTCTTTCAAGGATTTAAAGGACTCTGAGTTCAAACGTTTACAGACTATGTTTGATTTTAGATGTGAGTTTGACCACTTTAAAGATAGCGGTTTATTCTTCAAGTTAGGTTTAGTAAATAATCATAACCCTTTTGCAAAGTGGGATGATACGGCAGAACGTTATGAAAATACAGTATTTACTATATGTGAACTTAGCAGAGAACTGACAAAAACGGATATTTACTTTTCCGTATCTTATTGGTTTGAAAGACACACTGATACTGTGACTTCTGTTAAATACAAAGAACGCCAATGGTTGAACAGAGAAGTGATTGAGTCAGAAATTCCTAAGAACAACACTAATATTGTCTATGTTTGTTATTTACCAGATAGCCAAGTTATAAAAGTTGGTAGAACTGAGAATTGGGTATCTCGAAGAGGGGTATACACTCGTTCTAGTGGTAACAATCCTAAAACAAATGGTCGTATGAGACTCTGTTACTTTTGGGAAACGTTTAAAACAGGAGATTCTGTGATTGATAAATACATAATGTTCTGCGCAGAAGACCATTTAAAGCGTTTGGCTAATGAGAAGATGAGTTTGGTTGAAGGTAAAGAATACTTTGAGGGTTGTGATATAAATGAGTTTGTAACCTTAGTGAAAGATTATTTCTCTAAACTTGATTTAGAGACTCTTTTACAGATTAGAAGTTTAAGTAAACTCAAGCACTTTGCACAAAATGAACGTTATAATACAGAATGCCTAATTGTCGAGTTAAGACGATTAGCGAACTTATAAATTTAGAGAGATGATAAAAACATGGCAAACAAACTAAGAGAGATGGGTTCTCTTTCAGCGGGTAAACGCGAGGAAAACATTTATAAGGTCTTCGCTTACTTGCATACAAGGGAACAATTTCACCCAGTAAACTTACGAAGTAAGGTTCAGGTTTCGGATAGGACAATTCTATCTTATCTAAACCAAATTCAAGAAGCGCAGCTTTTAACTGAGTCTTATCGAGAACGGTTATTAGAGTTGAAAGCAACAGAACAGTTCCGTCAAGGGTCTAAAACTGATAAAGAGCTTTCTATTTTGGATCAGTTGGAAAATAAGTGGCTTTCACTTGCTGAAAACACCAAGGGTATCAAGGAAGAACGTAAGCGCCAATTAGAGCAGTTTGTGTTTACACGTGAAAATGAATTAGAAATGTTGTGGCAGCGTTTGGAGTTCTCTATCTTGTTTTTTGAGATGGTAAAGGGGTAGCCGAGTGGAAGATAAAGTGTTTGAAACTGTAGAAACTAAAGATTCGGTTTTGATTGAAGAAATACCTAACGATTTAGGTTCTTTTTGGTCTCAATTCAATTTGAATTTACCTTATACTTTTTGGATTTGTTTCGGTTTAAGTATACTTGCGTTACTGTTTGTTTTACCTTATGTTTTTTATGGGAGGGAATTACTTTGGTATTTAGTAGGTCTTTGGGTACTTGTTACGATATACTTAGTTCTTGCAATTAGGTTGAGCTTTTCCTTTACAAGCTCTAAGCTTGTCAAAATTTCAATTATCCCACTGTCTATTGTAGTTTTAGGTTTAGGTTTTAGAATGTTGAACTTAGATGCTCATGTTAAAGTGAATTATCAGGAGCAAGTTGCGGGGTTTCCTTACGATATTATAACTAGTGAAATTGCTAATCCACTTGTAGGAGATAGTGAGTCATTCACTATTTCAGTAAAATCTGAAGACTTTAAATTTAAAGGTCCAGATTTTGAAAGTTTAGCTACTAAGGTTCGTAGTGGTTCAAAAGAGTATTATAAGGGTTCACTCGAAGAATTTAAACCATTCACGATTTACTATGGTTTAGACGCTCAAGGTAAAGTTGGCGACATTAGAGGTAAACGTACAGTTTACGGTTGGTTCGGTTCAACCTCTACGGATTTTGTAATTGAGTTAGAAAGGTAAATAATATGAGTAAGCAACTTATTATTTCCTTTGATGTTTCCTCTATACCAATCACAAGTGAGTTTTTAGCTTTATCTTTCTTACACGCATTTGAGAAAGAACTTAAAGAACCTATTCCGAAATTGGAGAGCTTTAGAGTTACTTCAGTCTACAAAGTATTAACTTGGTTAGAGTTTCATTACTTAAATGATTTATTTTTAACAGAAGACGAGCGGTATCACTTACGTTACGTACACTTTATGTTATACAATCTTAACCGAAGTGGTGCAATAACTGAGGTTCATTTTCGAGTCTTGCAAAACGATTTTACACATGAAATTACAATTAGAAAGTGAGAATGATTTGACACAAGAAACAGAATACTACAAAGCTATAAACTGGAACGCCATTGAGGATGTAGTCGATAAGGCGACTTGGGAGAAACTAACTGAACAGTTTTGGTTAGACACTCGTATTCCTTTATCTAATGATTTAGATGATTGGCGCAGATTATCTGAGAAAGAGCGAGACTTGGTAGGTAAAGTATTTGGTGGGTTGACTTTGCTTGACACTTTGCAGTCGGTGGATGGGGTATCTGCAATAAAACCTGATGTTCGCACTCAACATGAAGAAGCAGTGTTGAACAATATTGAGTTTATGGAGTGTTATACGAAAGACCATAAACTTCTAACGATTGATAGAGGTTGGGTTCCTGTAAATCAGATTAAAGAAGGAGACATTGTTTTAGCTTATAATAAAGAGACTGAGACAACTCGATTTGAGAGAGTAAGTCAAACTTCTAGTCATTTTGCGGAGTCTATTTACCATATTCATGCGAAGAATTTTGATTTGAGAGTTTCAGGCGGTCACCGTATGTTATTTGAGAAAGCCCAGAACTCTCGTTACCGTAAAGATTCGTGGGATACTTATACTTCTCATGTATTAGAAGCGCGAGAGTTTGCAGATTTACCTAAAAACCCCTCTAGACGTTTGGTGTTAGCTCGCTCCTTTGAATCTGAAAAGAAGATTCCTTTAAGCTTACAGGAACAATTCTATATTCTATTAAGAGAGCGTTCCCACATTAACCCTACAGATCAGATTAGAATCAATCGCTATATAGAGAATAAAGGTAAGGTTCGAGCAAACACTTGTACAGTTATATTTACTTTTCAGTCAGAAGATAAGATTCAAAATTTGTATAATTTGTGTGAGGCTTTAGGTTATTCAGTTAAATTAAGTTCCTTAGAGGTGAGGTCTGAGACTTATAAAAGATTTCTGGTATCAATTCCTTTGGAGGATTATATAAAGAACCACTATGACATTTTAACTTACCAAGACTTCTTTTCTTTAGATGACTTTGATAGTAATAAAGCAGATTCTTTTATTCAATATTTAACTTATTGGTGTACTCGACAAGAAGTTGGAGTTGAGGGTACTTTGAGGAGAGTTCTCTACTATACACGAAGTTATGAAGATTGGAATTTTGTACAAGCACTTGCAACTTTAGCGGGTCATGCTTTCAGAAAAATGATTACAGATTCCACATCTAAGTTATCGAAAGCTAAATTGTACACAGTTGGAATCTGTATGACTGAGAAACAGAACTATCTGCAGTTGACAAGAGTAAAAACAGATATACTTGAAGGAGAGCAAGTTTACGGTATCGAGGTTCCGTCTAGTTTCTTGGTGGTCTTAGCGGGAGATAAACCTGTAATTTCAGGCAACTGTGTCCACGCTAAATCTTACTCATCAATTTTCTCCACTTTGAACACAAAATCAGAAATTGAAGAAATTTTTGAGTGGACTGCAAACAATCAACACCTCCAAAAGAAAGCTGAAATTATCAAGCGTATTTATGACACAGGAACGCCTTTACAGAAGAAAGTCGCAAGTGTGTTTTTAGAGTCTTTCCTTTTCTATTCAGGTTTCTTTACACCTTTGTGGTACTTAGGAAACAATAAACTTCCGAATGTAGCTGAGATTATTAAGCTTATTATTCGAGATGAGTGTCTGACAAAAGACCAAGAGGTACTAACCCCTAAAGGTTGGGTATCCGTTGCGGATATTCGCCTTCAAGACTTGGTTTTGCAATTCGATAGAGAAACTCGCAGAACAAACTTCGCCCCAGTTTTAACAATTTCCACAGACTATGCTCCTAAGCTTTACAATTTCAAATCTCAACTTGGTTATGTCGATTTGACTTGTAGCCCTAAGCATAGATTGATTCGGAAAGCCATTACAAGTGACGGTTTAGTAACTCGAACTGCTGAGACAAATTTCGGACAAACTTCTTCTTGGTTACATTCAACCCCTTTGCTTACAAAGGTTGACGGAGCAACTTCGCTAACGGATTGGGAGAAGTTCTACCTCCTTATGTCTCGTTATGGTACACTCACTCAACAAGCTCAACAGATTGATTTAGTTGTAAGTAGTGGTAAGGCGGATGAGATTGAACGCTTTAAAGCTCTATTTGACCGTTTAGGTTTAGACTATGTAGCTTATAATTACAAATACGGAAACGGCAATATGATTCGTATTTCTGATGTTCCTAATCAGGGTATCGACATAAACAAGCTCAAATTGCTACCTAAAAGAAATTTAAACGAAGTTACTTTAGAGTGGTGCCAAGATTATCTGAATACTTTATTTGAGTGGGTAGGTTCAAATGAGTGTGAAACTTCTCTCAACTACTATTCAACACATAAGCAGTACATTGATTATGTTCAAAGCTTGTGTACACTGGTTGGGTATAAAACAAGAATTTCTGTTGTAAAAGGTAGTGACCCTTATACAGTTGAGGGTGTTAAGAACTACTGTCTTCACGTTATTAAAAACTGTTCACTCACTGCAGGAACCTCAGTTGTTCGTACTGAGGTTAAAGGTGCGCAAGTCTACGGTATCCAAGTTCCGTCAGGGTATTTGGTAACACGTGGAAAAGGTGGTTCTGTAGTTATAACAGGTAATAGTGTCCACGGAACCTACATTGGTTACAAGTTCCAATTAGCCTTTAATGAGTTGTCTGAGGAAGAGCAAGAAGAGTTAAAAGCTTGGACTTATGATTTACTTTACGAACTTTATGAGAATGAAGAAAAATACACCGAAGAGCTATATGATGATATTGGTTGGACAGAAGAAGTGAAGACTTTCCTTCGTTACAATGCTAACAAAGCACTTATGAATTTAGGACTTGACCCTCTGTTCCCAGAGAGTGCAGAAGATGTCAATCCAATTATCATGAATGGTATTTCGACAGGAACTTCTAACCATGATTTCTTCTCACAAGTTGGGAATGGGTATCTGTTGGGGCAAGTGGAAGCTATGACCGATGAGGATTACACTGTTGGTTTATAAAATGACTTAAATTAAAGTTTCCCCTTGACAACTCCTCTAATTTGTGCTATACTATAAACATACTTGGCATAAGGGTGTTCCTTTACCGAAAACATAAAGCAGATGAATTTACATCCCGCCAGAATAAATTGATTGCACAAAGTCGTTCCTTTATTTGGATATATTTAATATTCGTAGTAAGTGGTACTTGGTAAGACGTACTGCCCTTTACTACGAATGGTTTATTACGACTCGCACAGGTTGGCTCTAAATCATTTGGTTTAGGGCTTTACTTTCGCTTTGGAAAGATAGAAAGAAGTAGGTTAGAAATGAACTACGCACAAATTGAAACTTTAGCAAAATATTTAAAAGTTGTAGAAAGCACAAAAGAAGTAGGAGACCTTAAAAACACTCAGTTGTGTTTAACTTACGGTATCCTCGTAAATCCTTTGGAGCCGATTTCTAAGGAGACAGCAGATGCTTTGATTAAACTTTACGGGGTTGATTTAAGAAACTCTAATGCTACTTTTTATGAGAGCTTCGAAGTTCGTAAAGGTTTAAGTTGGGAAGAAGTGGTATTTGACCGTCTTTGTCATTATGCAATGACTTACGGTGGGTTGAAAGAGTTTTTTGGTACGGACTTCATTCCTAATTCCGAGGAAAAAGCCTTTCAAACTGCCTTGAATACACATTTAACAACGATTAAAATTAAATCTTACATGGAAGTTCGAGAAGATTTAGGAGTCTTTCTAAATCAACCTTTGGCTTTACCTACAAGTGATATTTCAATCTTGGCAGACTTAGTTGAGCATTATGGTGTAGATATTACTGAGAAAGCTAATAAAGAGCTTCAAATTGAGTTCGGGTATCGCTATAAAGTCGCACCTAAAAACCCAGAGTTGTTAGTTCGTTTGTTGGTTCGTATCTTACTTGGTACAACCGACTATTACAAGAACGCTATGACTTTCAGTCATTTACGCTTTGAAGTGTCACATTTAAGCCAAGACAAGAAAGACTTGATTGTTTCTCTAGTTAAAAACTATGCTTCAAAATATGGTCTTCAACCATTAGCAGACCATTTTCGACCAAACAAGCAGTTGTGGTTGACCTTGCGCAAACTAGGTCTTCAAAGAGAAGTAAACGCTATGAAGCGCTTGTCTGAGGTTTCTCGTAAAGACCACACCTTTAAAACTCTAATTACTGAGTTTCCAAAAGATTTGAGCGGTATCACTAATTACCAGTTAATTCGTTACTACAACTATTTAAGTGAATTGCTTGTGTTGGTTGAGGGTGATTACCAAGTTTATCGTATTCGTAACGGTAAAACTTATGTAAAAGCTCTTAAACACACTCCGATTAGTGGCTTAGAGTACACGTTGGCTAATTTGTACTTGGAGCGTATTGGAGAAGAGTTCAAGTCTCGCTTTGCAGAAAAAGAGTTGAAATTCTATCAACCAGAAGAGCATATTTCGATTGCACTTCCAACAACTGCTAAGTCTTTCATTGGTTCTTACCCTATGTATACTCGTATTGAAGTTCCAGATAACTACCAAATCGGTATTTATTGGAATCAAGATGGTGACTTGGATTTACACGCACAAAGTGTAGACGGTCGCCACGTTGGTTACTATTCTGAGAACATCAGTGGTGTCACTTACACAGGTGACATGACTTGTCTAAACCGTCAAGGTTTAGCAGCTGAAGGGTTGTTAATTGAGGGTGTGCAAGGGTTAACCTTTAGTATGAATCCATATAGCCAACTAGGTTCAGATGCTTGTAAGATTTACCTTTCTAAATCTTTGGACAAGAAAGCAACTTCTGTTGTAGAAGATGGTTCTCTTTTGTTCCAAGCAAGTATTCCAACAGATAAAGCGATGGTCTTTGCGACTAACGTTGAGGGTGCAGTAGTTTTAACAAACTTGTCAGTAGGTGGTCGAGTTCCAAATGAACAAGCAAGTGAGAAATTGACTTTAGCAGTCGAGCGTAAGTCACAAACTGCTCTGAATTTGAAAGATTTCGCAGACTTTGTAGGTGCTGAATTTGTGGACTCTGTAGAGGAAGCAACACATGACTTCTCTCAACAAGGGGTATCCGTTGCTACTTTTACGGATTTGTTGGGTTAATTTAGAGTTACTAAACAGGTAAAGGTTGGTTAAAATATGCTTAAATATCATGAGTTCGATACTATCTTGAAACAGTTACATGAACTTAAAATTTTAGGAGAGATTGAGTTTGTGTATCCAACCTCTGTGAAGGTTGCACCATTCAAAGATAGAGAAGATGGTACTTATGTAGGAATTTTGAAAGTAGATTGCAATAACAAACCTCGGTATAAGTTATTCAAAGTTGTCTTTAATTGGAGACCTTTGGAACGGAAATCGGACGTTCTCGCTTACATGTGTCGTTGTTTGATGGATTATGATTTAATGTAGGGGTAAAAATTATGAGTATTGTAAATGAGCTTTTCGCAGATAGTAAACCACGTTTAGAGAATTTCCAAAATACTTATTTTGAAGAATTCTTCAAACGTTCTTCTATCTTGCAATGTTTAAAGCAGATGCGTAGAACAATTGCAGTTTCTAAGAATGGTGAACCTGTTGTTTTTCGTGATTCCTTTGTTGATTCTTTGGGAAGAGTGCAACATATTTTAGTGACATTTTATATAAATAGTAATAGTACCTACACTCTTGCTATTGACTTGATTTCAGAAGATTACTATGATTATGGTAAATACGATCGAAGTGGCACTAGAGAAGAAGGTTTCTACTTTACTTTTAGTGAAGTAACTAAGAACTTGCAAGTGCAGTTTGTAAACCGCGCTAATTGGTTTGATAGAAAAGAAATTCTTCGAGCTTTAGAAATTTTATTTAGTTAACAGTTAAAGGTATCCAGCTTCGGTTGGATACTTTTTGTTTCTACTTGTAATAACTAACTTTTTATGATATACTAAATTCATTAAAGGTTAAGAGGTTTTCAAATGAAATTCAAAGATTTAGACGAACCAAACAAACTCCAAATTAAATTTCATTATCTATGTAGTTTGCTAGTTGATTTAGTACATAGTTCTGCTGATGATTCACCTTTACAAGTTATATACAACTTAAGAAAAGTGAAAAATTCTCACACGTTTGTAGAGTTAGATTACTGTGATCCAGACTTTAGGGATATAGTCAAAGTAAGACAAGGTAAGATTTATCAACATATTCAGTTGAGACAAACTCCTACAAGTTGGGTGTTAGGTTTCTTTGGCAGCTCTAGTCAATATGAAGATGATTGGATTGAATTTAAGTTAGCAGATATAAATGACACTGATGATTTCTATTCGATTGACTTGAATGAAGAACTAAGTTTGATTGCTTATGTTAATTTAGAAACTCCTCTATTCTTAGAATTGGTATCCTTAACAGTTTCATTGGCTACAGCTTTGGGTTATTCTCAAAAGAAAATAACACAAGAATTAAACAGATTAACTGTGATTTATAACAATACAAATAAGTTGTGGGTTTAGTTAGAAGGTATTAGATGAGTTACACAGAGTTAAAAACAGAGGATAAAGTATTTCTATCTTTCGCTGCTTTCATGGACTTACTAAGTTTAGGTTTAAAAGAACCTCACCGATTTTCTGAGTTAAGAGATTTTCAATATGTCTCAACGTTCACCAATGGAGGTTTTGCAGGGGAACAAAATGGAGAATTTTATGATTTAATTCTATTTCGCTCCAATGGGTTTCCGAAATTGAAAGTTAGTTTATCTTTAGACAACTTTGAGTATTTAGATGTCAGTTTTTGGACTTATAAGCGTGGGGTATCCAGTGATGAAACTAACTTTTTACTTCCTTTAACTAAGTTAGGTTCTTACGGTGATTGGGATGAGAGCAAACTCCTTACTTATTTGAGAGCCTTTGAAACAGTTGTCTCTAAGGAATTAGAGTCTTCCTTTGGTATCGGAGTTGGTTTTGATAGTTTATTTGTAAAATTGGCTCACGCTTTAGGTTTTGATAGGGACACAATAACACGTGAAGCTGCAACGATTGCTTATTATCTAGGTCAATACAACGAAAAGGTATTGAGGGGTTTAGGTAGTTTTAAAGCTGAATAGGTTGAGGTAAAGATATGGTAAAATACAAAGATTTAAATGAAACAGAAAAGAAAGTAATCAAGTTTGCTTACTTTACAAAATTGTTGGTTATGTTGAGTCGCCTAAATGAACGAGATATTCCTTTACATAGGTCTATTACTGCTTATGATAGAGGTTGGACACATTGGAGTGTTGAACGTGCTGATGAATACACACTATATCTTCGACTTTACACTAAGAACTCTAATCTTTCTAAGTTTATTTGTCTTAAAGTTCAAGATAGAGAATTATTTGCAGAGTACAAAGCTAATAAACGTGGTTTATCCGAAAATGAGTCTTTTGTCTATAAAATTGCAGATGTTGTATTTAATGAATATGGGGATGTCGCCTTTGAAAGTACACTAAACTGGCACCTCTTAGCTTATGAGAGTATGGGTAACGTTCTCTTTGAAGACTTGGTAGATCAAGCATTAAAACTGGCTAAAGATATGAAAATTTCAACTAATGAAATTAACAAAGAACTAGACTTCAAAACATATCTTTACGAGAAGTTAGGTTACTTTCGGAAGTAAGTATTGAGACAGAAAGAGGTAAAGCATGAGTGATTCTAATTGGATGGGTATCCTCGGTGGATTTTGGTTGGCAAAGAATATATTAGATGAGGAGTCTCCCACGTCTAACTCAGTTTCAACAGTAAACAATTGTTCTAGTGATGGATTTGTTGAAAATATTCCTTATATTCCAGAGAGTGAGGAGTCTCGTGCTCGACACTTTGTACATAGATATGCAACGGATGGTAAAACTGTTTTTACTCAAGATCAATTTTGTTTATTTATCCATCGATTAGGTGTTGTGTATTTTGTTGGTCAAGATGAAAATGGTCATAATATCTATGATATTCACCCTTGTAGAAAGTCACAGTTAGGGGAAATTTTAAATCATGGTGTATTTTGGGATGAACCTTTAACTGTGGGTTCTAGGAATAAGTTAGTAGATGAAGTTATTTATAGTTTATCTCGAAGAGGTTATCCAATAAACACTTCTAGGTTTCGATTTTTATATAAATTTGATTTAATGGAGAAAGCTTTTCCGAACACTTTTAGATACTTGAGCACAGAAGAATCTTACTATCATTGGCGTTCTTTAGGAAATTAGGGGATAAATAAGTGTTATATAAAGATTTAGATGAAAGAACAAAAGAGTTAGTTAAGTTCGCAGATTTCTTAACACGTTTAGTTGTAATAGCAAAGTCGAATTACTTAGCTTTAATGCAAGCTTTCCCGGATAAACAGATTAAGAAGAACTGCTTTGTTTTCTCTTATGACAAGTTGGGTTACATCTTAACTTATTACAAACCATCAGGTGTATTAGGGTATCAACTTAAACTGTTCCGAACTACTGCAAAGACTGAGTTTAGAACAAACAGTAAAAACTATCAAAATACTGCTAACTTAACTGTGAATGTCAATTCTCGCATGAAAGGTAAGTCCTATGAGTTACAGTTTGCAGAGGGTGATGGTAATGGTGGTTGGCTCTTTGAAGAGTTAGACCCTATTACAGATTTATGTTGGTTGGGTGAGCTTTACAATGATTTAACTTGGTTCGGTAGAACTTATGATTCAGAAGAAGCTTTATTAGAGTTAATTCAGAAAAGTTATTATCCATTAGCTAAACAGTTAGGTTTTTCTCGAATTGAGTATAACGCAAGTTTGCGGGTCGTGGCTAAGAAATTGAGGTGTTTATCATGAGTTTATCAGATTTAGTTATGTTAGGTGCTATTCGGAATCATTACAATGAAGATTTCTCAAAGTCTTCAAATTCAAGTTCTTTTGATTATTTGGGGGATTCTTCAAATAAAGGTATTTATATTGATAAGACATACTTTTTTGTTGAAGGTTATGGTGTAGTTATCCGAAGCGGAAGCACTTTTATGATTTTACCATGTTCGCGAGATAATTATACAACTATAGTAGATAATGCGGCTTGTTTCCATAAAAGTGATTCTGACTGTATTTATGGTGACCCTAAGTCGGATATTTTACTTTACCTTAGAGATAATGGGTATAATATAAAATCTTCGGATTTATTACGTTTAAGTATTCCTGCAATCTTTAGAAAAGCCTATCCAGACTTTATCGTTCACAACGGTTACGCAGAATATGTAGGGGAATAATAACAAACCAAAGCTACTTGCTTTGGTTTTCTTCTTGCATTTTTCTTGTAGCAGTGCTATAATAAAGTCAATCTTACACATAAGTAAGTTAAATTAAGTGTAAACAAAGGATTTCTATTATGAAAAAGATTAAATTACTCTCGGTATCCGCTTTATCTATCCTAGCTCTTGGGTTTGGAACACAAGTAGCACACGCAAGTATTCAAACTGACACGATTGATGAGAAATGGGGCAAACCCACTTTGGTTTATGGTGGTAGCTTGACTGACTCTCAGGTTGAGGAAGTAAACAAGTCCTTTAATATTTCTGATGTTGCAAACGTTAAGCGCCAAGTTGTTTCTGATGCTGACTACGTTAAGTATATGAATGAACCAAACGCTAATGGTTTATCTTTGATTTCATCTACCTTGGTTGCCAAACAAGATAAAGGTAAAGGTATTACAGTCAAGATTGTAACCCCAGATAATATTACGCGTGTAACTGAGACACAATATCGCAACGCTGCGATTACGGCAGGTGCAACAGATTTGGCGATTGAAGTTTCTGCTCCAGTAAAAGTAACTGGTGAATCAGCTTTGGTTGGTGTTTCTAAAGCGTTGGAAGCGAATGGTCAAGAAATTGATGCCAAACGAACTGAGCTTGCAAATGAGGAGATTTCAACAACCGCTCAAATTGCAGAAGCAAATAAAGATACCAAAGGTTTTGACAGTCAATTGTTAGATAATGCTTTAATTCAGATTAAGACTGAGTTAGCTAAAGAAAAACAAAACAAGGGTCAAGTTGCTGATGATAATAAAGTAGAGAAGATTGTTAAGAAAGCTCTTAAAGACAATAAACTTGATGATATTATCTCAGAGGATCAAGTGTCTCAGTTGGTTCAATTTGCCAAAGGGTATCAGTCTACATCTGCGGTTGACTCTAAAGAAGTATTGAATCAACTAGGTGATTTGAAAGATGCTATTTCTGAGGGGGTAGGTAAGTTCTTGAAGTCTGCTGAAGAGCATGGTGTGTTTGAGAAAGCGGTTGATTGGGTTAAATCTTTGTGGGAATCTTTAGTTAGTGCTTTCCACTAATTACAGTTTAAGGGTTTAAGTTTATGAATTTCATAACTGTGTTATGTTTAGGTTTTCTCCTTGGTTTAATTCTAAAATTGGTTAAGAAAAGCTTTCGTTTTATATTTTTTGTTGTAGTGGTTTTTGCACTAGTTGCATACCTTTTACAAATCCTATAAAATCAGTAAGTCAAGGGTATCCACTCTTGACTTTTTGTTTGGTTTGTGGTAAAATATACTTCATTGAATGAAGAAGTAGGAGGAAACTTTATGCTTGAAACGGCACACTTTATGTACTTAGATACACCTTTGCTAGAATTGACTTATGAGGATGGAAAGTTAATTAAGTCAGTAGATTTAGGTGTTCGTACTAACATACCTCATGTAGATCAGATTTTAGAGTTACCTTTGCGTTCTTTAGGTTTGTACTTATTGAGTCGTAGACATTCATCAGGAAGACTGAACCGTTCTGAGTTATTTGGTGGTGAACGATTAACTCCATGTGAAGAGTTAAAAGTTTACGGTGGTGCAGATTTAGATGATAACTGCTACGTTCGTTTTGCTTGGTTTCCTTACACTTCTGATGATTTATTTGGTTTACCTAGCTCAACAAATCGAGGTAGTTCAAGTCCAAAAGGCAATCAACCTAAGTGGGAAACTGGTACTAAGTTCTATAAGAAAGATAACTTCCCTAACGAATGTTTGGCTGAGTATTTGGTTTCCTTGTTCTTAGAATCTTCTAATTGTCCAGTACCATTTATACCTTACAGACTCGAAACTAGAACTATTTGTAGCTCTCCAAACTACAAACCTCGGTATCTCATGTTTCCATTTGCTCAAATGTTAATTTTTGAACTGTCATTTAATGAGTCTAAACTAAGAGTTGGTAAAGGTTCTCCTACATTTAACTATTGGTATAAAAGAATATGGTCTCATTTGTCTGCTGAAGGTCGTGTAAACTATTTAATTGATTTGTTTGCAAAATATGGAGTTCCACAAGAAGAGAGTTTAGCTTATTTAACAACTATGGTTGAACTCGATACTTTGGTTTTCAATACCGACAGACATTTCAACAACTTTGGTTTAGTTTATGATTTAGAAGAACAACACTACAAACCTATGTTTCTATTTGACCAAGGGTTTTCCTTGGCAGTAGGTGAGGGTATCTTCGGTTCCGTTCGAAAACTGACTGACCCTTATCGAATTAAGATGCAACCATTTAGTACAACCTTGTCTAAAAATCGCAGAGCTTTACCTAACTTTAAATTTGAATTTGATGTTCTCAAGTTTATTTTGTTGCTAGATGAAACGAACATATTAACAAAAGAAGAACTCAAAGAAACAACTCAGTTTCGCATTTTAAAACGCAGATTAGCTACGGAATATCAAACAGATGTTCATGGTAGAGATATATTAAAAACACTTATTAGTTGTGGTTATTGATTTAAACTAAGTAGTAACTAAAACTTATTATATTAGGTTTCTGCCACTAGTTGAAAAAAAAAATGGAGTTAGACGAAAAATCTTGACTCCATTTTAAATTTATGTTAAACTAAAATTTAGAAACAACTTGGTTTCTTATTTTTGTTAAGATTAAGTTTGTTTAGATGGTTTAGTAAAGTAAGATTTAAGTCTTACATATTTCAGTACAGAAAGGGAAGATATAAGTACATGAATAGAAGTGCAGAAACAAAAAGTTTTGGTTCAATTCGTAAGTACAAACAAGCCGGTACTTGTGGTGTTATTTTAGGTTTGGCAGCTTTAAGTTTAGCTTTCACAGGAGGTACTGTAAGTGCGGATGAAAGAGTAAATCCAAATCCAGCTACTAATGCACAGAGCTTACAAGAATCTCCAACTGTAGAATCTACAAAAGACCAAGGTAGTACAGGGAAATCAACAGGTTCTGTTGAAGTTACTGTGGGTCGAGATAAAGTTGAGTCCGCGGTATCTGCTGCTAAAGAAGCAGGTTTAACTGTTAAGGAAAAAGAAGTTGATGGTGGTTTAGTAGCTAACCCAGATGAGTTAGCTAAGAAAACAGCTGAGATTGAGTCTAGTTATGATAAACAAGCAAGCACTGTTGTAGATGAGTCTAAGAAGTATAAAGAGGAAGTAGCTAATCGTAAAGAAGAGATTAAAACGATTACTACTGAGAACAAGGAAAAACAAGACTCTTATGACAAAGCAAAAGCTCAGTATGATAAAGACTTATCAGATGCTACTACAAAAAATGCTCAAATTGATAAGGAAAACCGAGAGAAGAATGAGCGTTTAAAAGCTGAAAAAGAGCGTGTAGCTAAAGAAAATGAGCGTATCAAACAAGAAAATGCTTTAGCTAAAACTATGTATGAAAAAGCTTTAGCAGATAAAGCTAAGAAAGACGCTGATATTGATAAAGAAAATGCTGCTGCTAAGAAAAAATATGAGTCTGAATTAAATACGTGGACTATTGAAAAAGGTAAGTATGATGCAGATTTAACTAAGTATAACGAAGAGTTAGAAAAGTATAAGAAAGCATTAGCTGAGGCAAAACGTAGGAACGAAGAGATTGCTAAGAAGAATCTTTCAGATAAGGAAGCTTATGCAAAAGCAGTAGAAGCTCGTAAGAAAGAAAACGAAGCTATTCTAAAAGCGAATAAAGAAGCTTTAGATGCTTATGAAAAAGCTTTAGCTGAGTTAAAACGTAAAAACGAGCAGGTTGATAAAGATAATGGTATCGCTACTTCGGAATATAACGATGCTATGCGTGATTATCAGAAAAGGTTTGCTCAGTATAAAGAAGACTTAGCTGAGTACAATCGTAAGTTAGCTGAGTATAATAAGCAAAATCTGAAGGCTCAAGGTGGTGGAGTTAAAATAGTAGGTGAGTTCGATGAGTCTAAACGAGGTTCATTGGATTATTACTCTAAATTAACCGCAGTTTTTGATGAAGATAAAACTCTTGAAGTTGTAAGTGGTGCTTTAGGTGCTAATGCTAATACTACTATGACTTTAGATACCAACCTAACGAGAGATACTTCCTTTAGCAGTAGTGAAGACCCTAGCAAGTGGGGTGGTATGAATATCCGAGATATTCAACAAGGTTCAAAATTTACACTTCATAATGTAGGTAGAACTGCGACAGGTAAAATTATTTCTGCTACATTTACTTCACGTTCAACTCCAGTACCAGAACATAGAGTTAACGGAAATAAAGATGTGTACACTAGCATGTGGGTTTGGTGGAATAAAGTAAGTGGGGGTAGTGTATCTGAGGTTGGTTTCTATCCTCGAAACTACTTGAATGTAGAGTGGGATATTTCGTTCTTCGATGAAACTACTAAAAAACCTTTAAACTTAGGTGTCATAAACATTTACTCAGATTTAGATTATGCTCAAGCGATTAGATATACTTATGGAGATAATAACACGGGAGCTATTGTTAATCCATTAGGGTCTAAAGTTAAGGAAGTTACAACTCGTGGTTTAACTTATTGGGCAGGTGTTAAAACTGATGGAGTTCATGATTCTGATGATTCAAGTCCTTTAAATCGGTGGAAGGCAGGGGATCCTTGGTATACTAACGTTGGCGATGTATCTGCAACACCAGAAGGCTCTCTTATTAGTGTAGGTAAAGGTACTACTCACCACTTAACTTATTTAGCTCGATATAATTGGAACTTAGTTCCTTATACAGAAGCTCAGTCTTTAGCTTATAAGAAGTATGTACAAGATAATGATAGAGCGGAAGGTAAAGCAATATCTACAGATAAAGACATTTTTGAAACGGGATATGCTTTTCAACTATGGGGAGGTAAATCCGTAATTGATAAGATAGTACCTCCTATTGAGCCCGAACAACCAAATCCACCTAAGTTAACTCAAAAAGATAAAGAAACTCTTGAGAAACCAACACCTAAACCGTTGCTTCCTGATGTACCACCTACACCTGCAGATGGAGATGTTCCTCTTCCAAAAGAGCCACCTAAACCGGGTGAGTTTCTAAAGAAAAAACCAAATGAACCTAATTATAAGGAAAAGGATAAAACTCCGATTGCACCTCCAGTTGCGAAACCCTTGGTACTTCCTCCTAAAGATGTACCAGATACACCTCATGTTCCTACCCCAAATGAACCTCCTAAACCAGAGTTAAGAACTGTTCCAAATGAAGTAACACCAAGAGAGGTTGAGGTTACTTATACACGTTTGAGAACTACCCCTACGGTTGAGAAGTTAGTTAAAAACTCAGGAGGTATAAATGTAAATAACTCATCTGTACCTAAACTTTCTGAGGTGGTTTGGGAGCTTGAAACTAAACCTCTCGCGGCAAATCGTAAAGAAACTACGATTTATGAATTAACCGATAATTTACCACAAGGGTATCATCTTGACTTAGCGAAAACTATTGCTCAAAACTCAGATTTTACAGTGACTTATAATAAGGCTAAACATCAATTAAAAGGTGTATTGAAGTCTGAGGGGTTAGCTAAAGTTAACGCAGATTTAACTAAAGCATATACTGTTTCAGTTCTTAAGATTTATGGTACTGTAACAAATGATGCAGCTACTTATAAGAATAACTTCCGTTTGAATTTGAATAATGAGTTTGAGTCTTATTCAAATGTTGTTAAAGTAACTACACCAGGTGACCCACATCGTCCAGGCGATAGTGAGATTAAACCAGTTAAAGTGAACTATAACAAAGATGGTGTCAAAATCAACGATAAGCAAGTATTACCAGGTTCTATAAATTACTACCATGTACTTTTAGATTATGACCAATACATAGGTATTAAGAGTGGTAAAGATGCAATTCAAAAAGGATTTGGAGCTATTGAGGTTTACCCTAGTGAAGCCGTAGATTTAATGCCTAGTGAAATTCGTTATGTAGACTCTAACGGAAAAGAAGTGAAAGGTATTAGTGCTTACCATTTCAATTCGGTATCTGAGGTTAAAGATGCTCGTATTCTTTCAATTTTGAATACAAGTAACATTAAACCTAAAGGTGCGTTCCAAGTCTTTATGGCAGATGATCCACAGTCTTACTTTGACAACTATGTTTCTAAGGGTATTTCAGTTACTGTAATTGACCCTATGAAGGTAAAAGAGTCTTTAGGTAAAACTGGAGGTTCTTATGAAAATAAAGCTTATCAAGTAGATTTTGGTAATGGTTATGAAGCTGATGTTGTGAAAAATAAGGTTCCATCACCTAAACCAACAAAACAGAACTTGAATGAACAAGGTGAAGACATTAACAATAAACCAGTTCTTGCAGGTACTGTGAACTACTATACTGTAAAAGCTGACTATAGAGATTATAAAGGTATTGAAGCAGATAAAGAAACTATTAAGCGTGGTTTCTATATTGTCGATGATTATCCAGAAGATAAAGTTACAATCAATGAGAAAGATGTTGTAGTGACTGATTCTAAAGGGAATAAAGTCACAGGTTTAACTGCTCATATCTACAATTCGGTATCTGATGCTCCTAAAGGAGTTCAAGATGCTTTAGCAAAACAAGGGTTTAAACCTAAAGGGGTAATCCAAGTCTTTAGCGCAACTAACCCAGAAGAATATTACGCTAAGTATGTTCAAACAGGTGATGTTGTAACTATTAAAAACCCAATGACTTTGAAGAAAGAGTTCTTAGGTAAGGTTGGAGAATATGAAAATACAGCTTATCAGTTAGACTTTGGTCTTGCTAAAGTGACTGAAACTGTTAAAAACAATTTTGTTAAACCAACTCCTAAGAAAGCCAACTTCAATAAAGATGGTGTAAACATTGATGGTAAAGAAGTCTTAGCAGGTTCTATCAATTACTACCATGTAACTGCTGACTACTCATCTTATAAGGGTATCAAAGCTGATAAATCTCGTATTGCACAAGGTTTCTTTATTGCTGATGACTATCCAGAAGATGTGTTAGAGGTACTTTCTGAGGGTATTAAACTTGTTGACTCTAAAGGTCAAGAAGTTAAAGGTTTAAAATACGCTATTTACGAAAGTGTGGAGAAAGCACCAGAGGTGGTTCGTAACGCTTTAATTACTCGTGGTTTTAATCCTAAAGGAGCATTCCAAGTTTGGGAAGCTGAAAACCAAGAAGAGTATTATGCAAAATATGTTCAAACTGGAGATAAGGTTATGATTATTAACCCTATGAAGGTTAAAGAACAGTTTGCTAAGACAGGTGGTAAGTATGAAAACACTGCGTATCAAATTGATTTTGGTGTAGCTGATGTGACTGTAACTGTTGTGAATAATATTCCTAAGTTAGAGACTAAGAAAGATGTTATTATCAAGATTGGTGATACAGATTCACAAGATGGTAAGACTTTAGTATTAGGACAAACTTTCTATTATTCATTTGCAGGGTCTCTTATTCCAGGTAATCGTGCAGATGACTTGTTTGAGTACAAATTTGTCGATGATTACCAAGAAACTCATGATCGATTTGATGGTGTTTATAAAGTAATTGCAAAACGTGACTTTGTAACTATTGACGGTAAACACTTCAAAGCAGGTGATGACTTAACTGCTTACTCTTGGTTGAAAGAGGATAAAGCTAAAGGTCAACTTGAAGTTGGTTTGAAAGAAGATTTCTTACGTTCTATTACGAAAGAATCTGAGTTCCAAGCTGATGTATTTGTTGAGATGACTCGTATTCAAGCAGGTGAAGTTGAAAATACTGAGTCTCATGTTGTTAATGGTGTAACAGTATCCTCAAATACTGTTAAAACTCGCACAGAGTTACCACCAACTCCTACTACACCTACACCACAACAACCAGTATTACCAAATACAGGAGCAGAAACTACTTCTGCAGTGGCAGTGGCAGGGTATGGTTTGTTAGCTTTAGCATCACTATCGCTTTCTACAAGAAAACGTAAAGAAGAAGATTAGTAAAAGAGAGGTTACCCTCTCTTTTTATTTTTTGCTTAAACTTTAAATTTTAGCTTGCAAAGTTTTTAAACTTCTGTTATTATAGTTGTTGTACTAATGAGTTAAGAAAAACTTTAGAAAACTACTTGACTTTTGTAAACATTTTTGATATAATATAGTTATCAAGTTAAGAAATGTTTTGATTTCAAAGGTTTGAAAAAAAAATAAAAGAAAACACTTGACAAAACAAAATTAGTTTGATATAATAGACTTATCAAAAATAAAGAAAGAGGTAATACCTAATGAAAAAACAACTAATCGCAACCGCTGCAATCGCAGCAACTGGTCTTGTCGGAACAATCGGAACAGCTCACGCAGATACGGTAGAGCTTCCATTACCTACAACTGCTAAAACTGAACCAGCTTTGGTAGAGAAAGAAGCGCCTAAGAAAGTGGAAGTGAAAACTCCTACTAAGGAAGAAGTCGCTGAACTTGGTGCTACTGCTAAACAAACTCAAGAAGATGCAGATAAAGCAAAAGAAGTCTTGGATCAAGCCAACGAAAAATCTGACAAAGCAGAAAAGAAAGTTGCAGACTTGAAACAAGCTAAAGATGATGCTCAAAAGATTGCTGACAAAGCAACTCCTGAGGTTATCCAAGGTGCAGAGAAGAAAGTGGAAACTGCGAAAGCAAGCGTTCTTACCAAAGAACAAACGGTATCCTCTGCGCAACAAGAACAAGACGATGCAGACCGTAAGGTTGCTATCCAAGGTAAAACTGTTGGTACAAAACAAGCAGAAGTGACTCAAGCGCAAAATGGTGTTACTGATGCTAAAGCGGAAGTGAAAACTGCTGAGGATGCTTTGAAAGGCGAAGGTCTTGCAGAAGCTAAAGAAGCGCAAGATAAAGCTATTAAAGAAGAAGCTACAAGCAAACAAGCCCAAGCAGATGCACAGATTGCTCTTAATGCCGCTAAGAAGTTGGACGGTGAGCTTGCTGAACAACTAACCCAAGCAGAAGCAACTGTTAAAACGGCTACAAAAGATGTAGAAGCTAAAGAAGCAGAAGCTAAAGAAGCGAAAACTAACCTTGATAATGCTCTTGCTACTTACAACCAAGCGGTATCTACTCTTGACGCTCTTCAAGATAGCTCTAAGAAACAAACGATTACTCTTTCTCCAGCTTTCATTCAAGCAGTGAAAGATAAAATGGAGTTCCTTCGTCAAATCCGTTCAGGTGTCGAAATGACTGAGGAAGAACGTAACGCTAAGAGCGATGATATTTATGACCGTATCGTTGGTTCACAAGTAGAACACAAGAAACTGAACAAATACGTTCCAAGTAAAGCAGACCAAGCGGATAAAACTCGCTACGACATTAACAATCTCCCACAAGAGATTAAAGATGAGTTGAATTACTACGTGGTTGACCTTATTAACCAAATGCGCCGTCAACTTGGACTTCCAGATGTTGTTCTTTCAAAAACTTCTCTTGAATTTGCTGATAAGGTTGCTAAAGAGTATGTGAAAGCGAACTTCTCTAAAGCAATGAAAGATGACTACCGTGCTAAAGGTGGTGTCGGACACTACGCTATCGGTATCAACAAGGTTGCCAAAGAATATGGCATGCCTACAACAGATGCAGAAGAAGAAAGCAAGGGTCAACAGTATTATGAAAATACTGTAACTACTTATGTTTACCATAACTTCGATGATGCTGATGGGGTTTACCGTAAGACTCTTGGTGAAATGAAAGAGAAGTTGTACGAAGACCTTGTAATGCTCGTTTCAACTAAAGGTGATTACGGACACACAGAGGGTATCCTTCAATTTACTCACGCAAATGAAACCATCTACTTTGGTGGTGTAGCGCAAAGCAAGACTGATGATTTCTATACTACTCACTTCTTGACTGCTATTCGTAATGAAGAAGTGAAGGACTCTAAATGGGATAAAACACCTATTGCAAACCCACTTAGTGATGAAGTGATTGAGCGCAAATTGAGTGAAGCTCGTCAAGCGCTTGCTGATGCTATGACTACTCGCGACAATGCAAAAACTACTTATGAAGCAAAAGCGAAAGCAGAGTCAGATGCGAAACTTGCTCTTACAAACGCACAAGCAAACTTGACTGCCTTGAAGAAAGGTGAAAGTCCACTTGCAAATGCACAAAAGGCTTTTGATGAAGCAAAAGACCGTCATGATAAAGCAGTAGTAACACTTGCTAATGCTAATGCCCTCGTCAACAACTTGACTGCTTCAAAAGCTACAAAAGAAGAAGCTCTTACAAATGCACAAGCAAAACTTAAAGACGCTGAGCAAGTTCTTAAAACTGCACAAGAAGCTCTTAAAGCAGAAGAAGATAAGATGAAAGAGCTTGAAGCGATTGCTACAAGCAAAGCCCAAGCGGTATCTACTGCTAAGAAAGCACTTCAAGCTGCACAAAAAGAAGTTAAACAAGCCGAAAAAGAACTTGCAAACCTTAAAGGTGCGCATACTCGCTTGGCAGAAGTAAAAGCAGAGCTTGAAAAAGCTGAAACCGAGCTTAAAGATGCGTATAAGGCACAAAACAAAGCTAAACTAGATTATGAAACTAAGAGCCTTGCAGCAGACCAAGCTAAGACTGCTTTTGAAACTGCCAAAGTTCAATATGAAGAAGCAGAAGCAAAACGCTTGGCTGAACTTGCAGATGCTAAACGTAAAGAGCTTGAAAAAGTAGGTTACAAACCAGTTCCAGTAGTAGATGGTAAAGGGAATGTGGTTGATTACAAAGTTCCACAAGCACCTGTAACAGTAGCTAATGTTACTACACCTCAAAATACTTCTGTAAATGAAGTTAAAGAGGTTAAAGGGAAAGAAGTTGCTCAAAATAACTTGCCAGAAACAGGAACTAAACAAACCTCTTGGGGTATCCTTGGTTTCCTTGGACTTACACTTGGTTTGGTGGGTTTCAAAAATCGCAAAGAAAATTAAGACTTTAATTTGGAGTAATTATTTAGCACACTTATTTATTAGCAATCTTATACAAACATAGTAAACTATCTTTGAAAGGTAGTTTTACTTTATGTTAGTACAAAATACATGAAGCAGTAGAGCAGTAGAGAAGTGGGGAGTCACTGTAAAAGTTCTTCAAAGGTGGGGTAATACTGAGGTTCTTAAAGCTAGAAGAACGCCCATAAACCATAGATATTATACAGATGAATATATTTTAAATTACTAATGTTTAAGTCTTGATAAACCAACGTGTAAACTTGTAGCCTATGCAGTGGTGTTCTCATGAGGTTAATGCTCTGAATTTCATCATTAGATTGAAATTATTCGTAGTTTTGTTAACCATAAAAGAGTTATTCTAGATGAAATATTTGAAGAGGTCGATAGTGGGTTGAATTATAACAGACATAAGTGGAATGAACTACGGCAAGTGGTTCTGAAAGATGATGAAGTAGATAAACTATATATCAATTATTAAGATCATGTTGTTCGATTTGGATTTGATGGCTTTGAGCTATTATATAACCAACATCAAACAGAAATTAGTGTGTTAAATTTAGTGTGTTAAATAATGAAACTACAAGCCTAGAGAAAGAGCTTGTAGAGGATTTAACGTCTATTGTTGATGAATTTTCTTGTCGTTTGGATGGTCTTCGTAAGTACAAGAAAGCCTTGAGAGAAGATAAGGAGGTTCTAACAAATGAAATTGACTCGCAAAGTAGTTCTTAAACCAAATAAGACTATGAAGCAAGTTTTAGATTCTCTTTGTGACTACAGACGATATTGTTGGAACGAAGCACTTGAAGTGTGGAATACTTTGTATGAGCAACGTTTAATAGGTTTAACTGAGAAAGAGCGTTCTGCAATTCAAGAGTTAGTTAAATCAAAACAACCATTGACTGATGAGTTACAAGAGTTAAATGCTTTATACCCTTCACCCAGTTATTATACAGTTAGAAATATATTAACTTCTCAAAAAGAGGATTGGCAATACTTGTTATCTTCAAGAGTATTACAACTTGCAGTAAAGGATTTATCAGACTCTTGGTTTCGTTTCTATGAGAACTCTAAGGAGTTTGGGAAACCTACTTATAAAAGTAGCAAAGCACCAAAGCAAGGTTTTAAAACAGACCGTAGTCGTATTATAAATGGTAAATTAGTTTTAGATAAACCTCAACCTTACAAAGAAACTTGGTACCCTATCTCGTTTAGAGGTGCTAATTTATCCGATGGTAAAATTACTTTGTGTTCTATAACCCGTGTAAATGGTAAGTATTATGCATCTTTAGTGGTTGAAATTGAACTTCTTAACTTGACTAAAACTGATAAAGTCAACGCAGTTGATTTAAACGTAGACCATTTTGACACGTTAGATGGTCGTTTCAACCTACAATCTAAGCTTTTAAATAAACTCTATAATAGAGTTAAACATTACCAAAAAGTGTTAGCTCGTAAGCGTTTAGAAAATCCTGATTACAAAAACTCAAAAGGGTATCAAGCAACGAGAGTCAAGTTGCAAGCTACTTATGAGCGTATTCGGAATATTCAAGATGACTTACTACATAAGTTTACAACTTCACTCTTTGTAAATTACGATACTGTAGTTCTTGAAGACTTAGATGTAAGGAAAATGCAAATGAAGAAACAAGCAAAGAATTTGCATCGTTCCTTATTTGGTCGTTTTCGTCAGTATATGGAGTATAAAGCTATTAAGTTTGATAAAAAGCTTATTATAGCTGATAGGTTCTATCCTTCAACCCAACGTTGTTCTTCTTGTGGTTTTGTAAAAACTGGTGAAGATAAGATAACTCTTGAAGGGAATAAGAAACACGGTACAAAACATCATGAGTATGTTTGTTATGGGTGTGGATTTACTACGGATAGAGACTACAATGCGGTATTAAATTTGTTAGCTTTAGCTTAAGATATAAAAGAAATTTGGAGGTTGGCTCAACCTCAAGGGTTATAGAACTAACTCTTTAGATGCGTTAAGAGGTTGTCTCTGTCGTTACCCACAAGTTGGATACGGGAATGCAACTGTTGACGGACGTGAGAAAAACTTTAGAGGTAAAGTAATGTTAGATAAACTTATTTATGTCTAGCATTATCTAGGTTTTTCGGAGCAGAGTGAGGGGGAGTTTCTTCCTTTCGTTTTCTATTTTAAGGCTCATATTTTGCCCTCTGTTCGCTTTTAAGTTAAAGATTGATAATTTATATCTCTTAAATTTAAACCTCAGTACAGAGCAAAGGAAAGCCATTTAAACTATGTGGTAAAATTATGCAGAATAAAACAAAAGTTAAATTTTACTTGTGGAAACCGATGCTTCAGTTTTTGATTGGTTTAGCTTTCTTTGGGTTCTCTTTTTGGGGTGCAAAGACTATTATTCAGGAGAATAAGGTTCGAGAATATCGCAGTATTGTTGAACAGTTTACGCCTTCTACGGTCGAAGAGGTTATAGCAAAAGTTGATAGAGGTGATACTTTTTATATCTTTGTAGGGGTATCCACTTGTCCAGATTGTCAGAAGTTTGCAAAACGTTTAGACGCTAATTTACACGATACGGATATTGATACTAAAACCATTTATTATGTAGGTTTTGATTCTGTAAAGGATTTTAAAGGTTTTTCAGAAGAGAGTCTTGACAGATTAACCGAGGGTTCAGAAGGTGTACCTATTTTCCGAAAGGTTTATAAAGGTAAATTGCAAAAGCCTTTTGATGATTTAGACAGTTTGATTGGTTATATATATTAAGTCAATAAAGGTAAGTGAGAGGTTTTAAGGCTTCTCATTTATTTTTCTTTCATTTAGTAGGGGGTATGCTCCTAAAATTTGGGCATGCACTCTGATAAGTTATGATTCAATAAAAGAAATTAAATTTAAGTGAGGTTAGAAAACATGGCTAACAAGAAACTATCAGCAACAGGTCAAATGGCACTTGCTTTACCAACTATGCACGGTCAAAACAACCTTGAACTCGGTATCACTTGGTCTCCGATTCCTCGTAGCTTTTTGGAGTCTGATGTATTAGTTCAGGGAACGGACGAAACTATTAAGAGCGTATTGGATAACGAAGATTACTTCCAATATCACTTTGTAAATGACAAGTTAGTTCTTGCTTCGATTGATTTTAGTCGAGCCATTCAAGCTTATGAGTATTTGACAGAAGATAAGAGCATGAGAGAGAAAGCTATTGCTCAACGTAAAAAGACTGCTGAAGCTTTCCGTAAGTTTTTAGAGAAGTTAGCAAAACAACCTTTGGGAACAAAGGTTGAGGTTGGTATTTACTGTACTAACTCTCTCCCACAAGCAACTAAATTGAGTGGTGAGAAGATTCCAGCTTTTGCAGTAGATTTCCAAGCACTTGCAAATTTATCTGTGAATATTTTAGGAATGAGCGATTACAACTTAGTTGTGGAATTAGGTGGTCGCAGACTTCCTTTGGCAGTAGAGCTTTTTGGTATCCCTAATAAGCAGCATTTTGCCGGAGCTGAGATGACACGAGACAACAACGCTTTGGTAGTGGTGATGTCTTTAGAACCCAAAAGTTAAGTTGAGAGGTTTATATGTTTGAGGAAGAATTAGAACACTTCTCAGATACAGCTAATTTGAGTGAGGGCTTTGAAGAGGAGAGGGTATCTCAAATCCCCTCTCACTTCCCTCAGTCTCCTTTTATGGATAAGGTATTTGAGAGAGAGTTCAAACAAACAATGGCTTATATTAAGTCTATGAGTCCAACGGTTTTTGGGTTGCACCACTTGGAACTAACTCAAAGTCCGATAGGTTCTGAATTGCTTTCCTTTGTAAAAATTAAAGGACTTAGTTCGGAGAATTTGTTCAAAGAGTTAGAAGATTGTGAATTTGTCTTTATTTCAACTAAGAAAGAGTTTAGTGAGAAAGGTCATTTAGCATATTCTAAATTGAATTTACAATCCATAAAAGCACCAAAAGGTTATCGCTTGGTTGCTTGTGCGAGTGCCATTCCTATTCCGAATGGGTACAAAAGCCCAGACCCTCAGATTGAATATGTAGGTCAAGATGAGATTATGGAAGGTGCAGTCCTACAGTATTTTTGGATTTCAGAAGAGTTTTTATATAGAGTAGAAACTGAGGTTGTAACGGTGTCTCTCAAAAGGGTATCTGACCACCTTGGGGGTCGCTCTGTTGTTTTAACGAACGGAATTGCTGTGTATTTGGTTGTCCAAGACCGTTCTCGAATGAGAAACACAGAGACAAAGAACATTTACTTTGTTGGAAACACAGTTGAAGAGTGTAAAGAGCAGATTGTGTCTATGTACAATCGCTTAGTTGAATTTGGTCTAGCTTTTCCTAGTGATGAGTTCACTATTCAAAAAGAGATTGGCGGTATTCTAACAACAGTCAACTTGGCTTACAAAGAGTTAGAACCTACGATGGATTTAGACCCAGTAGCGTTTGAGGTCTCGTTAGCAGAAGAAGGATAAGAAATATGAGTAAAGAGTATTTAGCATTATTAGAGTTTCCGAGTGAGAAACCCACAGAATTGGTAGGTTATGCATTAGCAAGTTTTGATACAGAAGAGGGTATCCTCAGATTTCGTATGAAACAGTTAGCGCGAAACGTAGCTTTGAGTCAATATTCAGACGAAGCAGTTGTACGAGTTTTTGATGCAACTCCTTTGGCATTTAAAGTGTCCCCAGAGGTATTTACACGCTTTATCGGTGCTACACCAGATGCACTTGGAGATAAGATTTTCAGAGCTTTACATGTGGTTTTAAAACAGTGTTATCAGTTGGGGTATGATTTAGATTTCGTTCGCTTAACCTCTGTTTTAGAAGAAAAAGTAAGTTATGATCAGTGGAAAATGATTTTACGTTTATTATCTAAAGGTGACGGTACGTTTGAGAAGTGGGGTGTAGCTTATGGTTCATAGAAAACCAGTTCGAGAAATTGAAAGTAAATTAACCGATGGTGGAGCTAAATTATTAACTGAGTTTGAAAGTTTAGCTGACGTTGGTGTTGAAAGTCCTAAGCAAGTCGTTTGTATTCACTTTAAAGAGAAAGACCGCTATGGTTTTTATATGCAGAGTGGTAAGAAATTGAAGTCTTTTAGTGTACCTACTGCTTTTATTGATAAGAGTCGAGTCTTGTCGGAACAAGTTTTGAACCATATTAAAGAGAGTGGTCTCTACTTTGAAGAGGGTGAGAATAGTACAATTAAGGTACCAGTCCTAGCTCGTACAACAAGTACAGTCTTAAAGAATTTCCAAGGTTCCCAATATCCAGTGGTATCCTCTTATGTTCGTTATTTTTCAGAGACATTTAGTGAAGAACAGAGAAAACTCTTGTCTCGTTGGTTCTTGCAAGAGAGTTTCTACGAGGAGGGACTTCAGAGGATTGAACTGGAGTTAAATACTGATACAGACTACTTTAGAGAGAAAGCTGCTAAACTCGCAACTCTCATGGGTGGTGGAACTTGGTTTTTTAAAGAGTTGAATTACTTTGAAACGGGCGCTAAGTGTACCCTTGGTCACGACATTAAATGGGAATTTGTGGCGGAGGAAGAAGCCACGGGAGAAGTGTTGAAATTCGGAGTGGATTGTGTACAGGATTTCTTCAATATTGAAGGTCAAGTACAGAACCAGTTGGTACGATTCCGTACTCGCTATTTCAATGAAATGTTGACCTATGCTTATTCTTATAGTCAGCAGTTAGGGTATCAGAAAAACTTTGGTCTGGCTTTACCTAGTTTTTGGCAAAGTTTAGTTGATGGTGGTTTTGCAAAACCGACTTCAAAAATTGAGTATTTGTTGAAGTTTGTAAGTGAGTTTAACCGCTTGAACATGCCTTTACCAGTTTCTCTTCGTTTACAGTTCTTAAAAGAGTTAGAGCAACAGAGAGCACACAATTTAAGATATAGGTTTATGGAAGATACCTTCGGTGCGGTATCCTTGTATAATATGTATTCTCTTTTAGGTGATTTAGTTCCATTTATTAGTGAGAATGATAAAGATAAAGGTGCTTGGTCGTCTATTAAAGGTTCTATGGTGAGCGAACATGGTTTGTTACTTCCAGAGAAAGAGTTAGTTCTTAACTTTTTAGAGCATGGTTTCTTTGCTAGGGTTGATAATTTGTATGCAACTTTAGAGACCTATGGTGACTTAGTTCGTGGTGTACTGGCTAATTCTACTAGTGAGTTAGATTTTCAACGAACTTATAACAAACTATCTTGGTTTTCGAGTATTCAAAACCGAAGAAGTGGTGAAGAAGTTCCTCACTTAATTGGAGGTATTGTACAACATAAATATAGCTCTCCTAGTGTCTTTGGTTTAGGTTCTGCTGGACTTATTGAGAAAGGTGGTAAGCTCGAAGTAGATTTTAGCAATATTGATAGGTTCTATGAAGGTGTTCTTAATTTGACGGTTAGTTTAGAAGACCTTATGTCTGTATATAACTTATTTGTTAAGAAATTAGAAGAACAACGTGCTAAAAGTTAATTTTCTTTCTTGTCTAAGTCTTGCATTTTCCCTCTAAATATGATAAAATTGAGAAAATGTAGTTTAGATAGGATTTTAAAAGTATGTTAGTTCGTAGCCGACCTTTTAATGCAGGTTTGGAGTTTATCGTAGATTCTACCGTGTACACCTTAGCTCATAAGAGTCATAGTTTAATTCAGAAAATGGATTTAGAAGACTTAGATAGCAATAGTCTTCTACGGTACAAACCTGTACAGGTATTTTCTGTTTTATATTTGAAAGGGGTATCTACTTCGGTTGCGGTAACTGTTTATAGTGAGAGAGAGGGTTGCAAAAATGCAAACCCTTTGTCTGCTAAAACTTACCAAGTAGTGAGAGAACAGTGGTTGAGAAATAGCAAACTTCAAGGTTTCTCTCGTATGGAAACACCTACACCAGATGGTGTGATTGTACAAGAAATACTGGTGGTAGGTCTATGAACACAGTGGTAAAAACTAAGATAACACCAAAAGACTTGTATGAGCGTTACTTACAGATGCGTAGTGCAGTTGAGGTTTTAAAGGTTATGTTGTATGACTACGGAATAACTTACTCTCCAACTGTTGTGCGTAAATTTGAATTGTCTCAGTATGTGGTGGCTCAATTAAAAGACTTAGGTTTTACAAACTATACAGATACGCGTAGTGCTGTGTCCTTGGTGTTAAACCTCAATTATTTGGAGTATGTTCAGAAGGTTGTTAGTCCTAAACACCCATTTCAAGTAGGTTTAAATTTGGTAGTTTCTTACTTGCAGTATAAACAAGAGGTGGACTACTTAGAGAATTTGTATTCCTTTAATGATTTGAAAAATAGAGGGTTTCTTAAAGGGAAAGCTCAAACTCGTCAAGTTAAAGTTTCTGAGGGTAAACAAAAAGGAGAAGTACCCTTATGGTTGCCTAAGACTTTGAATGATGATATTTCTGTTCATGATGGATATACTGAAGTTGAAGAGTCTTTACACAATGTATATTATCAATTTCTAACGAGGGTTGCTAAAGCACAAGGAGTATCCTTATTTACAGGTTGGACTTTTTTAAAAGGTGTTAAAAGAGCGCAAGAGTCTTCTTTACTGCCTTTAATTCTAAGAGGTTCAATTGAAGTTCAGAATGATAAAATACGCAAAGTTTTAGATTCTTTGTGGACAGATAAAGGTAAGTTTCCTTACTTTTTAGTTTATGATGATTTATTGAAAGCCCAAACTACGGTGTTAGAGAAGTATACAAAAGAAGAGCCTGACTTGATGGTTCGGAGTATTACTCCGTTTAAGGTTTCCTTTTCAAGTGGTGGTTTAAAGAATTACCCTTTGTACTACAACTACATTTGTTGGGACTATGATAATAACAAACCATTACCTTCTGCAAATTGTTTCAAAGGGTTAGGTGGAGAGTTCACACGGGTATCCTTTGTTGGCGCAACCCCTTATTACCTACGAAATGAAGATGGGAAACAAGAAATCTTTTACAAAATGGTTAGTAAGTCTCAACTCCATAGTGGTAATGTTCACTTAGAGGAATATTTAAAAGAGTTTTCTCAGATGTTTGGTAGGTACTTTGGCGGGGAAGGTTTGTTAATTCCTTTAGCTCCAACTCGCACTAATTTAATTAAACAAAGTTTAGAACGATTAGAAAAGAAAGGGGTCTATTTAGTTGACTCGGATAGTTAGTTGTGGGAGAGGTTTGCAGTTAGCAGCTTCTACCTTTAAGCAGTTAGATTCAGATGATATTGAATTGATTCATTATCTAGGTTCTGACTTCAAGTTATTACCAGTTTACTTTAGTGTAGGGGGTTCTTACCCACTTGAAGTAGAGGGTATTCTACCTAGTCAATCAAGAATTGGTGCTAGGCTTGGAGATGTGTCTTACTGTGTAAAAAGTGTTATTTCCTCTAAATTTGGAGGACTTGATATTCAAAGTAGTATTTCCATAGTTGTACCAAGTACAGAGAGAGGTCGGTTAAGTTTAGATACTTTGCATGAAGGTTTTGGTGGTTTATCTCTTCCTTTCCTAGAGTTGAAAATATCTGAGGACTTGCGTTCTATCTTTTCTGAGGTCGGAGATATAGAGGACTTTTGGGGGACTTTGAATAGCATTCGAAAAGAGAATAGGTGGTAGAAAATGCAAAACAAAATGGTTGTTTTGGCTTTGTTGGATAGCGCAAATCTTACAAATACTGAGCATTCGTATAGCCCAAGTGGTTATGCTCTGGCTCTTGCGGTATCCAACATTTCTCGAAAATTTAAACAAAAGTCAGTACAAGCTGAGATTGAGAAACAGTTGAAGTCAGAAGAAGAGTTGACTTATACGATTATTCAAGGTTCTTCATTCCCTTTAGCTGTAAGTGATAATTTGTGGGAGTGCTTGAGCACTTTGCGAGTTGCACAAGATGATGACTTATCTGACTATGATTTGGAGTTGAATGACTCTGAGGGTGGAGTTATTTTCAGAGTTGAAGGTGTATTCACAGATAAACGAGGACTTCTTAAAGGGGTATCAAATTTCAAATCGGTCGCAGACCGATTGATTGATAAAGATTCTATTGATTTAACTGAAGACCAAGAAGAGTTTATTGAAGATGTTAAGTCCAACATTAGATCGTTGGAAGAACTTGAATTAGCTCTCAATGAAGGTTCAAACGGTGGTTCTTTATCTCGTATTTCTGATGAGATGGAAGAGTTACTAAGTTCTCGAAAATATAACTCTGAATTTCGTAAGTCTTGGGAAGCTCTTCATAAACAACTTTTAGAAGGGAACTCTAAGAACTTTATTGGTAATGTACCATCTCATTTGTTGGTTGAGGTTGAGAGTCCTTTTGATGTTTATGAAGACTTTGATGAAAGTGTTGATTTAGAGGATGTTCGCACTATTTTGGAAGCTCAGTTGAGTGGACTTTTACCTTACCAATATGGTGTAGGTGGTTCTATGTACTTGCATTTGCAAGGGTCTGTATTACGAGAAAATGCTTATAAGCAGTTTGCAGATAAAGGGGTGCGTTATGATGAAGACCATATCAGCACTCTTCAATCTGAGTACAGTTTAAAACCTTATTTGACTTATGGTGAAGCAGTTTTCCTTTACCTTTTGTCTAAAGGTGGGGTTATAAAGTTACCAACAACAGAAATTGATAGTGTGTTTAAGTCTGTACTTAAGGTTGGTTTTGAGAGTCAACTTGATTTCTTAAATATTTGGTTCTATAAACCAGGTGGTACCTTTTCTAACTTTGCTGAGATTTATGCTAAAGCGAAACAGATTTCAGCACAAAGTTATGTGAAGTTTTGTGATAGTTATTTACCTTTTGTGCTTTACTTTGGTTTCTTGTATGTTTTGTACAGTGATAACTTGTTTAACTGTATTCAAGAAGGTTTACCTGACTTCACAAGTGAGATTCCAAGACTTGAGTTTGCTAAGTTGATGCAGAAGATTGCAGATTAGAATAGGTGGTTTAGACGATTGGTATTTAAAATTGAACAAGAGCAGCTATTGTGGAAAGTTGGGGAGTTTCTAGCAGAGAGTGGAAAACCTTTAGGATTTTTAAACTCAGCAGGTTTTAATCCTAGTTTCTCGGTATCGGATACTCAATTGGGGATTTTGTTGGAGAAGATGCGAGCACAAGCTCTTCATGATTTACCGTTTGAGATTGGTTCTTCTAAAAAGTTTGAGGACTTGCGTTTTGCTTTATGGTTGCTTGCAAACACTTATTGTTATGTGGTCACTTCCCCACATAAGTCAAAAGAATTGCAAGGGTTTAACTTAGGTAAACAAGATGTTCGATTTGGTTCTTTGGCTTTACCTTTGTTAGAGAGTGCAGTTGAAGTAACTGATAGACAAAAGACAAGTTTAAGTAAGATTTACAAGGAGTTCGGAGATACACTTAATCAAGGGTTACTCGCTTTCCCTACAATTAGTATGTCTAAAGGTAAACTATCTTTCCCTAGAAAGAAAGTCTCTTTCGTAGAGGGTGAGTATATGGTACTACCGGTATCCGTAGTGAACGGTTATGTTTCTAAGCTCAAGGAAAAGTCAAAACAAGGTATTGTCACTATTGATGCACACCGTGTAGGAGGTTCTTTACGAGAGTTTAATATGACTGCTGATACTTCAATAGCAGTTCAACTTTATACAGGGTCATTGATTTTGGAAGATTTTGAGACTGTAGGTTATTCTTTGTCTGCTACTTCGGTTTATCAAGAGAGTAAAGTAAAGATTATGAAAGGTCTTACACGCTTGTTACTAACATTTTATGACTTAGGAATTTCTGAGGATGACTATCCTCAAAGGCAACTCTCTTTGAGTCGTATTCGAAATATAACTTATTTGAATAAAGAGCAACAAGAGAAGAAAATTCGTCAGTTGAAACGCTATGCTCTCATGTCCGAGGACGCTATGGTTCGTCAGATTAACCACTTAGCTAAAGATTGGACATTTGAAAGACAAACAGAGTTCTTGGTTGAGAGTTTAGCTCGATTAAAGCGTGTGTCTGATGTAGATACAAGTGTAAGCAAGTTTGAGATTAAGTCTCTAATTGAGTTTCAAATGCGCTTTAGTGAGTGTATCGAGTATTACTCTACTGCATACTTAAGAGTTATATATGATATGATTCAAGAAGAACCAGAGCGTTATAACTTTATCACAGGTCGTAGTACAGATTTATCTAACTTAGGTGGTGTGGTATCCACAGAGTCGGTAGTGATTCCAGATACGCTTGAATTTTAACAGTTGAGGTATAAATTTCATGGATAAAATTAAAGAATTGTGGAGTAAAAAGGGTATTCGATACACTATTTTAGGTGTTCTTGCTCTTGTGTTATTACTGTTTGGAGTACGTGCATGTAACCAAGCTAAGAAGTCGAATACTGACACCTCAGAAAGTACAGAGAAGGTAAGTCGTAGAGATAAGTCTGTTGCGTTAACTCCATTTGAGGAAGAACAAAAACGTTTGATTCGTAAATATGGTGAAGCTGGTGAAGGGTATTATTGGTCAGAAGATGGTACTCGTATGGCTTTAGGGGATCAAAACCTTTCTGAGACTGAGGTTATTCGTACATTTTTACGTTCTCTTTCTACGTTAGATTTTGCAACTGCTCAAAAATATGCGTATAAAGACCAAGTATTGAAGACTTTGAATGCTTATTATAATTCTGAGTCTGAGTTTACTTACTCTGAATCGTTTAAGAAAGCTATGTACCAACAATTTTTATTGAGTATGGAGATTGAGGGTATCGAAAGTCAAGCAACTTTTGCGGACGATAAGAGTAGTGTAACTGTTAAGATTAAAGCTTTGGATTTGTCGAATAAAGACTTTTGGAAAGAAGATAAGGACGCTTTGATGAAAGGTATTTATTCTTATCGTAAAACAGAAGCGGACTCAACTAAAGCTCGAAACTTCTTATATGAGTATGTAACAAATTACTGGAAGTCTGAGGTTGCACAGAAGAAAGCTATTACGATTAACTTGACCTTAACAAAAACTGGTGCAGGTGGTTGGCTTATTTCAAATGATATGGACTTAGATAACTACGCTAAGTATAGTGAGGGTGAGACTGTTATTAACAATATTCTAAAAGACTATGATTTAGAGATTGCTAAACGCCCTAAAGCGTTTGAAGATTCTTCGTTTGACCCAAGTAGTGTGTTGAATAAAGATAGAAAGTTGAAGTCAACTACAACACCTTCAAGTTCAACTACAACTTCAAGTTCAACTGAAAGTGGTTCATAAGATGAGTGTAGAAAAAGTACAAGCTTATGTAGACCGAAGTGTGAAGTCTAAGTACCGCAAAGGGTATTTAGACTTACTTGGTTTAGTTCAAGATAACGATACAGTACAAGGGTTACATGCCTTAGGTTCTATTGACCGTGTGACTCAGTTAGTTGGTATTGGTACAAATAACAGAGCAGATAATTTTCCATTTGACACTAAGTATTTAAGTGTTGTCGAGAAGTTGGAACAACGTGCTCAACAAGACTTTAATAGAGATTATATGCATCGAATTGAAGAATTGGATAAGTTGCGTATTTCCGATGCGGTAACCCAAATTTCTCAGAGTTTGCAAGATTCCTCTATTGGTTCGATTCAAGATTTAAAGGTTGAACTACAAAAGTCGGAAGATAGTGAGTTAAGAGAGTTATCTAAGGGTAGCTTTGAAATACCTAGTTTCGAAGAAGATGATTATGATAGTGAAGAGGGATTTGCAAGTTCGAATGGACTAGCTGAAACTGATTTACTAAGTAAAGAAGATGATGACTTTAAAGTTTCAGATACTGAAACGGGTGAAAGTTTTTCCTTTTTGTCCTTGTTTCCAGATTTAGAATAGTTTAGGTGGTTAGCAAATGATGTTTTATGAGCAGAACGACTTTAAAGTTGTATTAAGTCCAGATGCCTTGGATGGTTGTTCTGATTTGAGAAGTGCATGTAGAAGGGGGTTTGAGGTTTACTTTCAACGGCTGAATGAGTTACAAACTATTGAAAAGTATTCCTTGAAACAACTACGTTTTGTAAAGTCAAGACAGAGAGAAAGTCAGTTTGGTATCTCTTTTAAAGGAGCTTTTCACTTTGCTCTTGCAGCAGATATTGAACAAGGTACTATGACAGTTAGTCCTTTCCTTTTATCAGATACTGTGTTAGAAGAGATTAAACGAGGTAATTATCTTTCTTTAGTACAATTATTTTTAAATGCTTTTGCAGATAAGGTTTTGGCTTACCATAACTTAGAAGTATTAAATATAATTTTGGAGAAATATAAACCTGTAGGTAGTCCTTATACTGTTAGGTTTGTATTAAATAGTAAAGCGAAAGATAGGTTCTTGTCTCGTTTTGGTGAGAACTTAGTTGAGTGGTGTGTTTTAGATGAATACCCTCAAACGCTCCAGAATGTCCTCCCTCGCGATTTAGATTCTCTAAAGGAATTTATACGCAAAAACTTTTACAAAGGATTTGACGCTCTCTCAGAAGCTCTCAGAGGGCAATCTACACTTTGGTCTGAATATTTAGCAGGGAGACCTCCAACGGGTGTGACTTATAATCCTATGAGATTGATAAGTGCGTTGGCTTTAGAATTAGAGGAAACGGTTGATAAACGTTGTCGTTTCTTATATTCAGAAAGTGAAAGTGGTGAGATTACACTTTACCAACGTGAAGGTGATGTTTATGTTGAGGTTCTTCGTTTTGATAAGGAAACAGGAGAACTCAGTATTCTTGATAAGAGTTACACTTTAGGTTTTGACTCTAGTGAGCAGAAGATGAAAAGAATGGAGGTGGTTGTAGATGAGTCAGCGTAATTTTGGACAACATCGAGGTAATGATGAGGGTTGGAACAAAGTTCCTGATTGGGGTTCGCCACAACAACCTCAACATCCTCATTCGCCACAAAGAGTTAACTTCGGTTCTTCTGATTTTGGTTCTGAGTCAACAAGTTCATTGGAGGAAGAACAAGGGTTTAATCCTCCTGGTGGATTGGAGTCTCAAGCTCAACGAGGGGGTGGTTTTGGCTATGAGCAACCTCAACAACCTTACCCACATGAGTTTCAACAACAAGGCTTTAACCAAGGACAAAATGAGGGTTGGGGTTCACAAGGTTCTCAAGGGTTTGAACCTAACGGGTATAATCAAAACCCTCAAGGATATCCACAAAACCAGTTCGACTCCAACCACTATGATCAATATGGTCAGATGGATAATAGCGCAAGCTCGCACCCAGTTAAGAAGAAATGGTCTCCTTGGTCTGTTATTTTAACGGTTGTTATCGTTGGAGTTTTGATTTTTGGAGTTATGGTTTTTATTGCAAGTAGAGCAAAACAAAATCCTTCAAGTGAGTTGAAGAGTAAAGTTACTCAAGTTGAGAAAGGTACTACGGATAAGAAATCTACGGTATCCGACAGCGACCGTATTTTCCCGGAAGGTTCTCAGAAGAAAGAGGAAAAGAAAGAAGAGAAAACTTCTAGTTCAACTTCTGTAGAAGAGAAACCAAACGAGAAAGTAGAGAACTCAGCTAGCAGTGACTTTAAATCAGCTAATATAATCGTACAAAACCTTGATGGTGCGAAGATTTCCTCTGAGGTTTTAGTTGCAAAAGGTGTAGTTAAGACTAAAAATTTAGTTGCTGATAATGGTTTAACTGCTTACTATATGCTTGATTTATCTGTAGGTTCAACTTCTTTGAAGGTTTTGGTAAATTATGACTTAGCAAGTCAATTAAAAATGGGAGACACAGTAACAGTTCGCTACCATAAATTGATTGATGTAGATAAGGTCATTATTGAGTCTGTCACGAAATAAGAAAAAAGTCAGGTGGGTATCTATTTCCTCTTGACTTTTTAATTCAAGGTATGCTATAATTACTTCATAATTTCCAAATAGAAGTGAGGTCTTTAAACTTATGGTAAGAATGTTAAATCTAGGGAATAGTCCTAAAATGCCTGAGAAAGAAAAGAGCACACAAACTTTATCTGATGCACTAAGTCAGGAGTCAAGTAAACCTATTGCTCAATCTCCAAATGAACCAGTTCATACAGTTCCAAATATTGAGGTTCAACCTCAAGGGGAGCAAGAGGGTATAGTTGAACCACTTAGCAGAGTAGTGGATGAAAAAGTAGGGAAACCAGTAACTGTGACTCCTATTGAGAAACCTAAGTCAGACGGAAAACCAACTGTTAAACCTACTGCAACAGATGGTGATGATAACGCCCCAAGAGCAGGTGGTATTTCTCTAGTAGGTATTATTCAGTCGAATATAAATACTGTTCGAGTATTTAAACGTGGTATTTATTATGATGCGACAAGTATTGCAGGTTATATTTTACGTAATGATGGTGTTGAAGAACTCGAAGTATTTGATGATGTTTTAGTTCCTCAAACTAAACCGAATATAGTTTATCAACAGAATACTAGTCTTTTATCTACAGCTAAAGATTTAAAGTCTGTACCTAAAGTTCCGTTTGCGATTGGGGAAACTCGCTACTTTACAAAACCGGCTTTACTTGCTTTGAATGAGTCTTGTAAAGAGATTGGCTCTCGTATCGGTATCGGTGAAGCTCTTCCTGTTGTAGTAAGTCAGTTGATGGACTTGCACCCAGAATTAACTGAGGAGGTGGCGACAGATATTGCAAAAGACTTCAAATTTGCAATTCAAGTTCGTGAAGCAAGAGGTGAGGGTATTCTTGTCCCAGAAAACCCAGAAGGTCTTTTTAGTCGTTTGTCCGTAGCTCTTGGTCTTGCTCTTTCACCAGAGACTTTGAAAGAAGAGGTTGCTCGACAATTATTGAAGAATAAATTAGTAACAGATAAAACTCCAGAAGAGTTATTACTAATGTTGAAAGACCGTCTGAACTTGGCTTTACCTCAAGGTTTGTTACTACCTGTGGATTTGTTTGAAGAGACATTTGAAGTTAAAGGTGCTCATAAAGCGGTTAAAGGTTCCAAAGTAAAACCTGAGTTTGAGCGTGTATTTGGTGTTTATAATGAGTACAACCAACCGAAGTCAAAACGCACACCAAGAGCGCAAACTCCTAAATCTGACAAAGAAACTAAAGGTTCAACCAAACTAGCGGTATCTTCACAAGTCAATTTGGCGAATTACTTTGCACATTATACACAAGGGAAATAATTTAAACTTAAGGAACGCACCAAAGAGGTGCGTTTTTGTCTTGTTTAATTTTTAGCTTAAACCCTTATCATTATTGACTTTCTTATACATTTATGATATAATAATTTAAAGTAAATAACAGAAAGTGAGGACTATTTTATGGCAAAGAAACCTAAGAAGAAAAAAGCTGGAAATAAAAACTCCAAAATTGGTATTGTGTATACTCCATTTTCTATGATAAATCGAGTGAATGATTTATCTAAGTTAGAGGGGAAAGCAGAGCGTACACCGTTTGAGATGCAAACTCATGGTTTGATTACTGCTTTTGAATTTTTACATTTGTGGAAAGATGGCAAAATTGATGCTTCGTCATCTAGTCGTATTGGTTTGCAACCGTATTTAGACCATTATGTAGGGGTGGCAGGGAGAATTACAGATGTTCGGAAGAGTAAAGAAGGGGTATCTCTCTTAATTTTAGACCCTTCATTAGTTGGTACGTTTGGAGTTCGAACCAAAGAAGAGGTGAAGACTTTAATTCAGGATTCTAAAGGGCAAACAAGTAAGAAGTTTCAAGAGTTTTCAACCCAATCTATTTTTTCAAGTCATATTTGGTTATTTTTACCAGAAGTAGATGCTTCTTTATGTGATGACTTAGCTTTATATTTAGGTTCAGTGATTACATTTTACGCTAAGGTTGAGTTATATAAAGGTCGGGTTTCGACTTCGCACTTGAAGAAAGCTCCAAAATATGGTCTAGGTTCGATTATTTTGAATACTGGGTATATGCCTTATATGGTTCAGAAAATGAAAGAGGACAACTTTAAACCAGCTCGTAGTGGTCGTAGGATGCAGATGATGTTTGGTAATTTTAGAGTTGGTTCTACGAAAGATTTTGATTTACGTTATGCAGTTGGTTTGATTGAAGGTTCTAAGGTAGAACCTTATGTTGATTGGTATATGAAACTTCGAAAATTAAGCCAAAAAGGTCATTGGAATTGGATTTATAATTACATGATGGATAATGATCCAGAAGTAACAAAGGGTTTGACAAAATATACCAATTTTAAACCTTTAATGTTAAAGAATAAGGCTTCTTTACCAACTGGTATAGAAGCTCTTAAACGTAGGAAATATTTACGAGATGCTGCAATAGCAGAGGGTTCTATAGATATTTATAGCAAACCAACTGAGGACTTTGATATGTTTTGTAATTTCTCAGATTGTGTGGAATATTTAGAAAAGCTAGGCATTAAAGACATTCCTACGGATGATTATATTTAATTAAATTTGAGTGAGATACTTGACAAAGTATCTCATTTTTGGTATAATTAAAACAGTTAATCGGAAATAATTGGAGGACTAAAAATGCACAATATCGTTTATATGACTGAGAATCAAGAACGTAGCACTCAGTTAGAAGTAGAGAGTAACTTAGCGAGTTTGTTTAGAGAACGTGTTGAAACGAAAGGAAAACAAGTTCGTTCATTCTGTCGTAATATTGCCCTTTGGGGAACCCTTGCGGTATCTACATGGTTTTTAGCAGATATGGGGTTTAAAGTTTATCAACAGCAATTACTAGAGTCTACTTATATGGTGAGATTTTTGGTTTCTGCGTTGAATTTACTAGTTTTCTTAGGTGGGTTTGCTATTTTTTATACTGTTCTTTATCATGTAAGTCGCACAGTTGTAGGGTATAGTTTGTTTAGCAAAGGGGAGTATTATGAGCGTAAGGACTCGACTTACTTACCTTTGTTTGATAAAATTGAGCGTGGGTACTATACCGATATGTATTTCCAGTCGAATGGTTACATTTCTAAGGTTTCTGTACCAAATCATTACGCACAACGTTTTGACTTAGGTGCAAGTGTACCGGTAGATGTAGCGATTTTAATGTACAAACAATCAGGTAGAGTTCGTTTGGTAACAAATTGCGTTGGTTCACGTGCTAACAATGAACAAGAGTTTCAAGAAACTTTGTGGAGACATAATGGCAACTTAAAAGCTCCACAATCCATGTATCAACAAGCAGTATCAGGCTCGGTATCCTCTACTCAAAAACAAATTGGATGGAAATAAAATTTTATATTGCATTTGCTAAACTTTTATGATAAAATATTAGCGTACTCAAATGAGTACCTAATCGTCTAAACTGCGGGAGAATAGTGGGGTTTACCTACTATTTTCTTTTCTTTTGTTTAGATTACTTTATTTGCTCCAAAATCTTGCTATTTACCTTAATTTGTGATATAATAAAGAAAATTAGAAACGAGGATTTTCAAATGGATTTATTAAATGCACGTCCTTACCCAGTAGGTAAGCAAACAACTTTGTTTTACATTGATGAACATTACAAAGTTCAACCTTTTACATTAACAAAAGAAATGGTCGAAAGTGGTTCTGTAAAACTCCCTCGCTTACCTTATGACAAAGCAGACTATGAGCTATTTATCAAAGACGGACAAGTATTCACAGACCATTTTGATGGAGTTATTGTTACTTACACAGAAAAAGAGACTGGTGAGGTTCATGAACCTTTTGCTTGTGGTTTTCTATCTTGGGGGTTGAGAGACATTTTCCCTAAACTCGGCAAGATTTTGAGAGACAAGATTAAGCAAGAAAATAAAGAGCGGTATCCTCTCATTCGTTTTGTAGATGCGAAGAATTCTGAGGTCTTGACTGAGTTCCCTTATGAGAACTACTACAAAGAGAATTTTGCTTTAAATGAAATGGGCAAATATATTGAAAAAGGTCACTCAGATATTTTAGTTCAAGCTTACGATAACGAAACAGACGGGTGGATTTCATTTGAATTGAGACGTTTGAATTATTGGAAAGCTCTAGATGATACAAAAGCGCAAGTACAAGAAGAAGTACAACGTTGGAAAGAAGACTTGTAAAATGGCAGAGAATTTTGCAACGAAATATAGGTCAAAAGATGTAGACCGCTATATTGGGAATGAATTGGCAGTTCAAAAGTTGCTAAATCGTTTCTCTTCAAAAGATGGTGAAGACTATCCAGCTTGTGTGATGATTTCAGGAGCAAGTGGGTGTGGGAAAACAACAATGGCTCGTATGTCTACGAAGTTGGTGTTGTGTGAAAATAAGCAACTTCGTAAGTGGAAGAACAGAGAGTACTTATTGCCTTGTAACCAATGTAAGATGTGTCAAGACTTAAATGAGTATATTGAGACGGCAGATGCTACTAAACTTTTCTCAGTAAAAGAATTAGACTCTTCTAAAACAGGGAATGTAGATGCAGTACGACAATTTGTAGAGTCTGCTTCTATGCCTAAACTCTTTGCAGGCTATTCTATTTTTATCTTTGACGAGTGTCATTTGATTTCTAAGATGGGTCAAGAAAGCATGTTGAAGTTTACTGAGGATGCTCCTCCTAAGTCTATCTTTTTCTTCTGTACAACAGACCCTCAAAAAATGTTAGAACCTTTGACAACTCGAATGGACTTGAAGATTGAGATTGAACTTCCAAGTGTCGCAGATAATGTGGAACTTATGAAATGGGTATCGACTGAGGAAGGTTTTGCTTTTGACAAACCAGCTTTAGAGTTAATTGCAGTTCGTTCAAATTGCGTCTTTCGTCAGTCATTGAAACAACTTGAGAATGTTTACCGTTCTTATGGTTCTGTACGTTATGATGATGTTGTTAAGGTTCTTGATGTAAATAAGCATAGAGGTTTATACTTTGACTTCTTAGATTTTCTAAGAACAAAGAACACGGTTCTTTATACAAAGACCGTACACACTGCTATGTTGGAAGTAGGGTTGAAGAATTTTGTTGAAGGTTTGAGAGAGTTTGTTAAACGGGGTCTTTACATTTCGTTAGGTCTTCATGTACTTGGTATAACAAAAGATGAGATTAAGTTATATAAAGACTTATTTGACAAGTTCAACAATGAAGAGATTTTGGCTTTGCTAGAGTTTTTGAATAACTTAGGTAGAGGTGATATAGAAACTCAACTGCTTTTATTGGGGTATCGAGGTCTTTTAGCATCTCAACCTTCTCCTTCTTCTGTTTCTTCTGTAGGAGTTGAAGTCAATGAAATTAAAGGAAATGAGCGTGTGTTGGAAAGCAAACAAATGTCTCAAAAGCATAAGGAAGATAAAGCAGCACACCATGAAAATACGGTTGTAAAAGCGCAGTTAGATTTAAAACCTATGTCTACTGATCAAATGGCAGATATGTTTGAAAGTTTATAAACAATACAATAAAGTGAGGTACTTTTATGTTAGAAAAAGTTTTAAAGCGCAGAGTTACGAAAGACTTTGCTGAGACGTATGAGGTTGTTCCTAGTCGGAACGGTTTTAGAGAATTTTATATTCTCTTTCCATGGGAAGAGCAAGACCCACTTATCGGTGATTACTTCACCTTAGTGAACAAATTAGAGGAACAAAACATTTTATTTAGTGTCTACCCTATGCCTTCAGATAGACCTGAGGTCAAAGAACGCTTTTTGAAACATAGTCCGATTATTCGTGAGGTTATTTTATGATAAATTTAGCAGAATTTCCTTCTTTGGGTTTAACTGATCTTGCAGTAAATGATTTAGCTTTGTTTTATGAGTTGGTTGATAATAAACTACTATTAAGAGTAAATCTATACTGGCTTTTGGAAATACAGGTTAAGAAATTAAATTCTGTTTATTTTCCTAATAAATTTAAGTCCTCTAAAGGTTCACATAATGTTGTTGGTTCTATTTACTTGTTTAAGGATGTTGTACCTAACTTAGCAGAATTTATCCGTAGGTTAGATGTTGAGGAAAGTAACTTTCACGGTCGTTTGCAGGCTATACAAACTTTCAATTATGTCTCTGCAAGGTATTCTAGTGCATTAGAAGTGTTTCGAGCAGATTTACCCTTAGTTGAAGATTTATTCGAACTTTATTGGATTCTATCCAACCACCTAAGACAGTTAGGTTTTAGTTAATTGAGTATTTACTAGAGTAGATGTGAGGGTGATTTTGTGTTAGAAAAAGTGTTGAAACGTAGAGTCACTAAGGACTTTGCTGAGACTTATGAGGCAGTCTCTTATAAAAAGGGGTATCGAGAGTTTTATATTGTCTACCCTATTGAGAAAGATGACCCTTTGTTGGTTGATTACTTTGACTTAGTGGATAGATTAGAAAAGAAACATATTATCTTTAGCGTTTATCCGATGCCTTCAGATAGACCAGAAATTAAAGAACAGTTTTTAGCTAACAATCCAATAATCAAAGAAGTTATTTTATAAAGAAAGCGAGAAAATAAATGTCAAAAGAAGTTGTAGTATTTACAAAACGCCCAGAAGATGGTGTTTGTCCTGGGTGTAAAATGTTGAAGCGTAAATTAGACGCAGAGGGTATCCCGTACAAGGAAATTCCTTACGACCCAAGCAATGAAGAACATGTTAGCATTGTTAAGGGTGCTAAATTTAGCGCACTTCCAGTAACTTTCCCAAATGGTTTGGAAGATCCTTCTTCTGCCTTTAGTGGATTCGCACCTAATAAGGTAGCAGAAATCAAGCGTAGCTTGGCTTTATAACAAATGGCAAGAGGAGTTAGTATGCTTCTCTTGTTTTTTGTGAAGAAATGCTTGTCAAGTAAAACGATTTTTGGTAAAATAAATAAAATGATGAGAAAGTAGGTACAAGTTTTGGGGAGAATTTCAGAGTTAGTCCTAAATACTCAGTTTAAGGGAAGAAGGTTTGCATTAGAGAGTATTGTCTTTCTGAATACGTTAGCTCTACTTCCTACAACTGCTTTTGCAAATACAGATTCATTAGGTGGGGTACCCGAAACTTCCTCTTCGGTATCCGATGCAGTTGACACAACAAATACAATTACAAGAGAACAAGCCAATAACATTTTACAAAATGTTCGAGATGCAATTCCGGATGCTTCTAAAGATTCAGCTTTGGAGCATATTAACAAAGCAGTAAATACAAGCCGAGACTCAAGCTTTGATACAGCTATGCAGGCTTTGGCTCCAGTTGGTTATGGGTTGATGTTCTTAGCTAACTTCTTGTGGGGTTTGGCTACATTTGGTTATTTTTTCCAAACTTCGGTTGATGTTTTGTGTTTGGTATGGTCGGGTCCCCGCGAGTATTTCATGAACAAACCTCAGAGCCAAGATCAAGGGTTTAGTTTGAAAGGTTTCATTGGTTCTTTCTTCACTTTATCTTATGATGCTCGTCAAATTATTGAGAGTGCAGGGTTAAGTACAGGTTCTCAACAAATGCAAGGTGCTGGTGGCATGGGTATGAATCGTGGTGGCATGGGAATGGGCGCTTCAATGGGTTCCCCTATGGGTGGCATGGGTTCTCCGATGGGGATGAATCGTGGTATGGGCATGGGTGGAATGAACCAAGGGATGCAGAATAAACCTATGGTTTCAACAGGTAACTTATTGAGTCGTTATGTGTCACTTCACATGAAAACTTTGGTTGCTTTAGGTGTTGCCTTTGTTATTTTTGGAACTTCGTTTGCAACTGAGTTCCAAGGTCAAGCGGTATCTTTGATTATTGCTTTGATTAAAGGTGCTTGGAATTTGATTTGGCAATTCTTCCAATTTATTTCAGGTAATAGCTAAGAGGTAAAATTATGGCATTCTTAGACTTAAAAGTTTTCAATAACTTGAAGAATAAAGGTGATGCTAGGTATAGCAGTCACCACGTCCACTTAATGAAACGAAGACTTGAAGCTGATTTATTGGAGTTAGCAGAGAAGACTTTAAAAGGTCGTGTGACTCATTGTTGTGTTGAGGTTTCTGAGAGAGACTTACCTTTAATGTTAGAGGTTCTATCGAGTAGTAAGATTCAGTCTCGGTTGCAGTTTCAACAATTAGAAGTACCTACTCAGTTTTTAATTGGCTTTAGAAGTTTGGATGTTTTTAGTTAAGTTTAGTAGTTTAGATGATTGAGGTATTGTATGGGTGCAAAAACTCGATTACCTTATGTTGAGGTGATTCGTGAAGTTAGTAAACAATTACACTTGAAGTATGAAACAGTTGAAAACATTGTTTCCTACTATCGAGAAGTTTGCTTTGATTCAATTACCAAAGGGTATTCTTTCGATGTGTTTGAGGGTTTATTTCTAAAGGTAACAAGTCAAGATGAGCAAACTCGCAAGGTTTTACCTCAGACTTATTTGTTAAAACGTGTGAGTGAGTCTTTAGATTTATCGCTCACAGTTGTGCAGTCGGTACTACAAAAGTTCCAAGAGTTAACTTATCAAGAAGTTGCAAAAGGTTCAGCGGTATCCTACATCAACTTAGTTTCTTTTAACCCAAGAGCTACTAGGTCTTGGAATAAAGTGAAGGTTGGTTCAGCAGTTTTAACACTTAAGAAAGAGGTTGGAGTACAAGTTCGCTTGGTGTGTACTAAGGAATTTAAAGAATTGGTGGGTAAATAGCCAATGGAAGGTAAAACTCACAGATTAGGTGGTACGGTGTGTGCAATGGCGGGTTTCATAACCTTGAAGGACTCAGGTTACTTGATTCAGAGTGATTTGATTTCTCCAGCGTTACAGTTTCTAGTCATTTACACAGCGGGGATTTATGGGTAACGAACCTGTTACAATAAATTTATAAAAATGTATAAGAACATAGAAAAATTTATATAGAACAGAACGCCCTTCGTATCTAGTGATAGGTGCGAACTCAACGTTAAATGCTTTGAACTCCTAAAGCCTTGTAGCCTAAACAGTAGATGGAAACGTCAAGCTGAGTGGAACGAAAGTAGAAAAAAGTACAAGGATAGCATAAGGTGAAATAAAAGCTAATCAGTGCTTAAGTGAATAAAATAGTGACCCTTAAGAAACGTTAGTCCTACGTGCAGTAATAATGGATGTTTAGCAGGGAAAGTCCTACGGTCATAAGACTATGGAAGACCTCCAACGACTATCTCCTAGAGGGAGAGTAAAACCGCAAGCTAATGGCGGAGGAAAAATGTTGCACCTAATTTTGATTAGGTGAAGATATAGTCTGCGCTCATGTGAAAGCATGAGAGGTCTGCTGGTGACAGTAAGACTGCATCAAGGGTTGCGCCTTGGTGTGAACAAGAAAAATACAGATTTTTAGAAAACTTTTATATTTTTACTTTACAAAATACCTTCAGTATGATAAACTTAATGTAAGAATTAAGTGAGGTGTACTTATGGTATTGATGTCTATAGGAAAATTTGCGAAGGAGTTAGGTGTTACGCCTGAACATGTTCGCACAATGCACAGAACAGGTGAGGTAATCCCTGCTCGTATTTCAGAAAAAGGAACTAGATATTACTCTGAGGATCAACTAAGAGAGTTGAAAAACACTCAGTTTTCTCAAAGAGAAGAAAAAGTAGTAGCTTATTGCAGAGTTTCTAATAAGTCACAAAAAGATGATTTGGAGAAACAAGTTGAGAACGTAAAAGCGTATATGTGCGCTAAAGGTTACTCATTTGAAGTTATTACAGATATTGGTTCCGGTATCAATTATAAAAATAAAGGTTTGCAAGAGTTGATTTCTTTAATTGATTCAAACCAAGTTACTAAAATTGTTATTCTTTATAAGGATAGATTAGTACGATTTGGTTTTGAGTTGATTCAATTACTTTGTGAATTGCATGATGCTGAAATTGAAATCATTGACAATTCAAAGTATAGTAAAGATGAAGAATTAACTGAGGATTTAATTCAAATTGTTACACTATTTGCAAATAGACTTTATGGTTCACGGTCTAAAAAGACTAAGACACTAATTGAGAGGGTTTCTGATGTTACGAGGAATGAAAATCGCACTTGATTTAACTGGTGAGCAAGAACAACAGATGTGGAAGTCTGTAGGGGTTGCTCGTTGGTCATATAACTACGCTATAACTAGATGTAAAGAACAATATTTAAAACACTTAAAAAATCCTACTTTACCTAAAACATTAACCGCAGGTGAAATTTTAAAAGAGTTGACTGTATTGAAGAGGACAACCCATCCTTGGTTGAAAGAGGTTGGTTCTAATGTTGTCAAACAAGCAGTTAAAGATTGGAACGATGCTCGTAATCGGTTCTTTAAGGGGTTAGGTAAGGCTCCAAACTATAAATCTAAGAACAACTCTAAACCTAGCTTTTATGTAAACTATGAGACTTTAAGAAGAGTAAGTGGTGGTTTTAGAGGTGAGAAGTTAGGTTTTATAAAAACCACCCAACCTCTACCTAAAATACCAAAAGGAACTCATTACAAAAACCCAAGAATTTCTTTTGATGGAAAATTTTGGTATTTGTCTGTTTCTTATGAAGTTCAAGAGGTTTCAGTAGAGTTGACAGATTTAGTTATAGGTGTAGATTTAGGGATAAACACTTTAGCAACATTATCTACAGGTGAATTTATTGGGAACATCAATAAAAGTCGCAGAGTAAAACAGTTGGAGAAACAATTACGACGGGAACAACGTCACCTTGCGCGTCAGTTGCAAGCCAACACCAAAGGGTATCTCACAACTGAAAACGGTGGTAGAAAGCCGATTTATAAGCGACCTTTAGAGTTATGTTCTAATATTCAAGAAACCAAACGTAAGATTAAATTGCTATACCGTAAATTATCATCCATTCGTTTGAATCATATTCACCAACTAACTTCTTATCTTGTAAACCAATTACCAAAAGGCATTGTAATTGAAGATTTGAATGTTAGAGGGATGATGAAAAACAGACACTTAGCGAAACACATTCAAAATGCAATGTTCTACGAAATTCGTAGACAGTTAGAATATAAGTGTTTACAGTACGGTATCTATTTAGTTGTTGCAGATCGTTTTTATCCTAGTTCTAAAACGTGCAGTTATTGTGGTAATATTAAGTCTGATTTGAAATTAAAGGACAGAGTTTACAAATGTGGCTCTTGTGGTTTAAAGAAAGATAGAGACTTAAATGCAGCGGAAAATTTAGCTTATTATTTCTATAGAGGTTAATACCTTATGTACCCATCGCTACTGGGGAATTTAAGCCTATTGAGTGTTATATCAAATGATAGTAGACACATGAGCTTTGCTCATGTGTCGAGGTCAGACACGTTGATGTAGGAAGTGAAAAACGAAACGGATAAGTCTATAAGTTTAAAACTTATAGCAACATGAGTTTTCACAAAGTAAAGATATAGGTGTAAAAATCTATATTTTTCGTAGCGGGGTATGTGGTCGGATAATGACCATCATTGGGAGTCGAGTCCTTTAAAAGACCCAGCTTCTTGGTTACAGAATAAGCTTTTGCACATAGCAAATAGTCCGTACAAGAGGTTGGATGAGCGATTAAGTAGCAAACAGAAGAAAAACTCTGTTCTGTATAAAACTTTGAAATTCATGAGGTGTATCCATCGGTCGTGGCAAACACATAGCGAGTTCACACTTCTCATGATATTGTGGTTGATGTTCAGCCCAACTTTCTTAGGATTTACAGGTAGGTTTGACCCTCTGTTATGGTTACTAATAGTCACAGGGTTTGGACTTGGAGTGATTTCCCATTTAGTGTTAGATATGTTGACTACGGAGGGAATACGTTTCGCTCTTGGTGTTTTCATCAAAATATTCTTTCCGAACATTCCTATGTTCACAACTATTCGCTTGGTTCCCGGTATCTCAGCCTTTAAAACAGGTTCTGAGTGGGAAATGGCAATTAGAAAAGCCTTATCTATCATACAATATGGTATGTTAGTTTTGGTATTGTTGGACTTAGGTGGCATATCTGTGTTACATTATTTTAGTTGAGGGTGCATGTGCATACTTCAAACCGTTGTCTTATTGTTATTGGCAGTAGCAATAAGAGAGCAGAACGAAAATATTTCGTATTGTAGTAGGATAAACTAATAAAAATATAAGGTAAAGTTGCTCCAACAACTTTATACAAGATTTGAGGTTTATCTATGAATATTTCAAAATTTGCAAGAGGTGGTTTAGCTACCTTATTAGCTTCTGCAACTTTATTGGGTGCAGGTTATGTTTCAGAGGTTAGTGGTATCACTAACTTCACACAAGCAACTGAGGTTCAAGCTTTAGGTGGTGCAGGTAACTTTGACTCTAATTCTGAGTCTATGGAGCGCTTGCAAGATAAAGTGTATAGCGAAGTTGCTGATAACACTTATCGTACAACTACGGGTGATGGTATTTCTGGTTCTAAGGTTTATAATCAGAAAGGTGAAGTCACAAGTACCTTCGATAAGTTAACTGAGGGTGACAAGAATAAAGTTATTCAAGACATCAACAGGGCAGTTAAGAAAGCAGCTGATAAAGATGCTGCTGCGATTGAGTCTGGTGATACAGTGCAAAATGCTGTAACTGAAGGAACTGTAAATCGTTTTTGGAAAGACATGAAAGAAGTTCGTAGTTCTACCGCTGGTTATTTGATTTCAGTAGTTACTGCTGACGTTGCACCAGACTGGGCAGGAGCTTCAAACTTCCTATCTCCATTCTACCCATTCTTTAACACTGCTATTGCGGTATTCTTGATTTTGGCTTCATTCTCATTCTTCTTCCACCTTGCAGTGGCAATCTTCTATTTTATGACTCCTTCATTCCAATACTTTGTTAAAGGTTCTGAGGGAACTAAAGGTGGTTTCCATGGTTATGTAGCTAGTATTATTCCAAAACAAGCTGTTTTGGCTAATGATCAGGCTATGGATAAAGGTGGTAATCCTCTCCTTATTTACATTGGTAAAACATGGATTATGATGTTAGCGTATGCTTTAATTTTGGTCTTCTTTGCAACGAACTCTATGTTAGTTCTAGTCGGCCCGATTTCATCATTATTCACTTCATTGGTGGGGCTTTAATTTAAGATAGAGAGGTTCTAGGATGGCTCAGTTAAAATTCGTTAGAGTTTTACAAGTGCTATTGTTATCTTTCTTACTAACTTTTAGTGTTGGGGGTTTGTTAACTTCTGAACACGGACTTGTAGAGAGGGTTCAAGCTAGAGCGAAGTTTGACCCTACTACAGTTTCAGAGAATAGTTTACCTTTTGTCATTGTAGACAGTGAGTCAGGGGTATCCTCAGTTGTGGACAATATTAACAATGAGATTCGAGTTCAATTATCAGTTCGTTCTGATTTAGTTTCGGATGGTTGGAAGTTTGTTTATTACAATGAGGGTAAAAAGAGAGTTTCTATTGATAGAAAGAACTTTTTAGAATACCCTATGAACACGAGACAAAAGATTATGAATATAGCATTAAGTAATTTGAAAGAGGAACGCTCAGGTGGCTTATCTGCTAGAGATCGTGCACGTCTTTACAAGTTTGTAGAGGATCAAGATAAGAACATTTCTAGTGTCTTGCAAGCAGTGAATACTGATGTAACGGCTGATATTAACGAAGCTAGAAATATTTTGAAATTCTTTACAACACCAGTAGGTACAGGTTTGGGTATTTTAACGATTCTAATTTGTGCGACTGTTGGTATTTCTATGGCGATGGATGTCTTTGCTATGATGACTCCTATGTTGATGTACCACTTTATGAAGAAGGGTGATAAACGCCCAATGTTAATTTCACCAGAAGCTTGGTACTCTTACAAGGATGGTTTATCTAAAGGTGCTCATTCAAATTATATGCTAACCTACCTTGCTAGGTCTATTCCTAAGTTAGTGGTAACAGGTGCATGTTTAGCCTACATTATGGTTGGTAATACAGTGGCTCTTGCGATTTTCTTTGCCAATCTATTTAACCGATGAGGTACCTAGGGTATCTATCTGTTTTGTAGGTAGCTCACACGTAAGTAGAAGAGCCTTAGTGTTGATTTGAGGACACTAAGGTTTCTTTTTTAGAGAAAGGGTTTTTTTAATTCATGTTTAAACCTAATAAGATTAAAGATATGAGTAAGTTTTCACGTTTGTGGGGTTCGTTGCGTGAAGATTCGATTTTGCTCTTTGGAGGAAAATCGTTAAATAAAGAAAAATCAACGAGTCCTTATATTCCGATGACTTTAGAGCAAGTTGCAATAGAAAATCGAAGAACTAAGGTGCGTAGAGGGTTTACTAGGTTTGTAGCTTTAGGTTCGGTATCCCTTTTATTGGGTTCTATTTCTTTGCAAGTAGGCAGTTCTGTTTTAGGATTAAAAGCAGATTATACGGTTGCTCACGCTGATAATGCTCAAGGTAAGAAGAGTTCTGCTATGGAACGCTCTATTGACCAATTGAAGATTGCAGCAGGTGAAGCTGATGGTTCTTTATCGAGTGGTGCAAAAGCTTTGTCTCCTTCTGAGGTTAAGACCGTTGGGTTCTTTGTTTCTAACTGGTATTCTCCTTTTGTAACACAGGTTAAGACAAGCACAGGTGGTGTTGTTGGTGATTATCAATCAGATATTCAAAAACTGCTTACAACACATGCAGGTTTAGCTGAGGATCCAGCTGGTGAATTAGCGAAGATGGTTGCAGAAGTGGGAGCTAAGACAACTGAGAAGTTGTATTTGGCTAAGTCCGATGATGGTGGTCAAACGTGGACTGCTCTAAGTGAAGAAGCAACATATTATGAAGTATTATTGGGTTCAGTTGGTATTTTTCCAGAGTCTTTATTTACCACAGATGATGAGATCTCCTTGAAGAAGCGGTATCAGTATGATGAGAGCAAAGGCACAATCTTAGGGTTGGTTCGTGAAGCTTTAAAAGATGAGAAGTCCATTCAAAGACAATCTGTTGTTTATGAGTGGAACCCAAACCCAAGTAAAGAGCCGACAATTGCTCAAGCTACATTCTATACGAACTTTTCTTCGGTAGATAGTTCTAAATCTTGGGGTTCTACGGTATTGTCTTTAGACGGTCAAGACCCTTTGATTGCTAAGTGGTTTAAAGAACAACCATCAGATTTAACTGAACGTTTAAACGGTTATTTAAATGGTTTTATGGGTTCTGACGGTAAGTACACAAGTGTAGATAGTAGTTCAGGCTCCTTGAAAGGTTTTTATGATCGTTCTATTTATTCGGCTTCTATGTATGTGGATGGTTTCGGTAACTTAATTTCTGATACAGGTGCGAATAGCTTAGCTAGTTATGTCATTATGCCAGCTTCTCAAAACCCTATGATGTATGCTAGAAAGGTTACTGGAAATTCTTCATCTTCTGACTCTTCTAGTGATAAAGACAAGTCTAAGGATAAAGGGAAGGATAAAGAGACTTCTAACAGTAAAGAGAAATCTAAGACTTCTGAGACTGGTGTAGATGCTAAGATGTCTGCTATTTATAACGCTAAAGAGACTGGTGTAGGTCGTTCTATCGCTTCAAATAACTTGAACTCTGTTGCTTTGAATAAAGGTAAAGGGTATTTGAAAGTTGATGGAGAAAACGCTACTCTTGGGGGTTCAGTAGATAAGAGCTTGACTTTTTACTCTGCTTTGACATCAGGTGAGAACTTAACTCATGATAGTGCAGATACAACAAAATTGATTTTCGGTATCTTCCCAGTTAACGTTTCTGACTTAGGTTCTGTGGTTGCAAGCTCATTGTATACACAGTGGTTGATTCGTAACGGTAACGAAAGTGAGACTTACAAAGGAGACGCAGGTAAGATTTTCGAGAATAAATCAGGGGGTTGGAACTATGGTGCTCCTTACTCTGAGATTCGTTCAGGTTCAGGTGATTTAGGGTTACCCCAAGGGAAACCTAAAGACTCTTACTATGTCTTTGGTGGAGGTGGTTCTGCCTTCGACTTATTAGCACATGCTAAAGGTGCTGATTCTTGGTCTGTATTCACTTCTAAAGCTTTTTCAGATGATGTGTACAAGTGGAAGTCTAGTATGAGTGTCACTAAGCCAGTCATTGATGATATGATTACCTTCGATAGTGAGGGGTATGGTTCAGGTAATTCTAAGTTTAAAAAACTTGGAGATAATGGTACTTTGCTTATAGGTAAAGCACAAGAGATTGAACTTCAATCTTCTCGCTTAGATGGCGGTGGGTATTGGAGAGGTCAAGGTTTAGCAGGTGGTTTGGTAGATACTGCAGGTGACGCTCCTAAAGACACTTCTGATAAGAAATACGCTGCGAATTTATATGCTTCTACGGTGTTGGTTCGTGCAAACCCTTTGAATAAGGATATTCCTTACGTTATTAACTTAGATAATTCTTCTGTTATTGATGAAGATGCTTTGAAGTCTGCTTCTGATGGTGATGAGGAAGATTTAGACCATGTATTAAAGAATATGGCTTACTTTATGTTGAACCCAACTAAAGGTCGCGAGTATAAACAACGTTGGTCTAAGACCTTTATGAACCAAGCTTTATTGAGTTCATTAGAAGATATGATTGGTGCAAACACGGCTTCAAGTTATTCAGGTACAACTCGTTATTTGGAGTTGACAGGTTTTGCAACTATTCCAAGAATGAACGAGATTAAGTTTACAGACTACTTGTACTCTAAGTTTGCTTCTTGGGGTGTTACGATTTTAATTGTAGCTTCATTCTTGATGTTGATTTTCTTGTTTGTAGGTCAAATTCGAGTAGTACCGGCAGTTTTATCTATCTTAGCCTTTGGGTATCTGTTGTACAGCCCACCTAAGATGATTGATGCTTCAACTCATTTGAGTAATCAGATTACTTCTTATTTCTTTAAGGATAAGTTCTTATTCTGGGTGATGGCGACACACCAAAACTATTCAGATTCCGTAGCTCAGTTACAAAAAGCAGCAGAAGCTGGAAACTATGATAACTACACTGCTTTGCTAGTGAAACTACAAGGTGGTTGGGGTGGTTCTGAAAACGAAGGTGAAACTGATGTGTATGAGTGGCAACAAACCCTTGGTGCATCGGTTAAAGTTCGTTGGATGGCTCCTAAGAAGGATGGCTATATTCAACAAGTGAAACGTGACTTGAAACAAGTAACCTCTGAGTCTGAGGACAAAGCGAACAAAGATAAAGAAGCAGATAAGTCTGCTGAGACTAAACAAGGAGAGTAGAAAGGGGTTTAGCTAAATGGAAACAACAAAGTTAAAACGATGGACTTTAGCAGGGGTATCATTAGTTACCCTTCTTTCTCCTAGTTTTTTATCAAGTGTAAGTGTCTTTGCACCTAGTATTGTTCATGCAGAGGAGGGTAAAGATAAAGAGAAAGATAAAGAGAAGGATAAGGATAAAGACAAAAAGTCTGATAAAGGTGAGAAGAGAAAAGACAATGCTCCGGGTGGTAAAAACTTAATTGACTCTCCTTTGACTTCTGCTTTGCTTGCAAATGGTCTTTCAAATGAGGATTATACAGGGTTAGATACTAACTATCTTTACCGAGGGTATCCAGATATTGCAGACTATTCTCGAATTTACTACGGAAATATTATGGGTGATAATATTTCGACAAATGGAGCCATTGTATTTAATATTGGCTCTTGGTCTGAGGGTCTTGCAACTATGTTCCCTAAGGTAGATAAGGTTAAAAACGTATCTACAAATGTTTCACCGTCTGATATTCGTTCTTCTATGCAAGATTATTTGAGTTTAGAGAAGTCTGAGAATGTAAGTCATCAAACTCTGTTACAAAGGTCTAAGTTAGGCTTTATAAATGACCGTAAAGGTACATCTTCAACAGGCGCAGTTGACCAAAAGACTATGAAGCGTATATTCGCTCCTATTTCTTCAAATACGGTAGCAAAAGCTTCAACACAAGATTTGAGCCAAGTTAAAGTAGGTGATGAAGTAGGGTTGAATGAAGATTACTTCATTCTTTCTAAGCGAAACTTCAACAACCATAAAGAGACTTTACAAGACCAAATGGCTAAAGCTAATAAGTCCACAACAGGAACGGCAATACCACAAGAGGATGCGGTATCCTTATCTGCATTTGCTTTGTATACTGAGTCTCCGTTCTATTACCTCTCTTGGGGGTTGTATGATAATGGGTTGAGTACCAAAGCAGGTTCAAGTGGTGAGTTTAAGAAAATGTTGTTAGAGAAAAACGATGCTTTCTTTTACAATTACCAAATTGAAGCTGGAAAACCAGGTTATGGAGCTATGAAAGACTTCCTTGATTTTGGTTCTTTGTTCACAGTGATTATTCCTTATTTACGGGAGTCTAATAAGACTTTGTTACAATGGAGTGATACTTATGGAACTAAACCTTATGAGGGTTATGGAACTAAGCGTTCAGACTTAGATACGATTACAGATAAAGAGTCTGAGGCTTATTATAAGACTTGGTTTAACTACTCGTCAGATAATGCGTATAGAACTTATACTGCTTGGGTTGACTACTTGTATGAGTTGGATATTGCAAGACCAGAGACTATTGAGTACGCAGGTCAGAAACAAACTGTTGTAGAGCCTATGAATCCGGCATCTTATACCATTCGTCCAATGGTTTTCTCTGAAAGTGAAATGTTGTATTATGGTTTGAAAGAATCTGATTTAACTCAAGTAGAGAAGAAAATTCAAGAGGTTTCAAAAGAGGTTCGTAATGATTGGTTAAACGTTATGAACTATTACACTCTTGATGATGTGGTTTTAAATACTGCGAGTTCTATGATTGCGACATTCGATTTCAACCGTATCTTCTCACAAAGTGGGTTTAACCAAAAACAAGTAGTATTTGAACCACAAGGGTTTGAGTTGAAGGCTTTTGGTTGGGATGCTTTCCTTCGTATGATTTTGCAAAATGCGACAGGTGAGAGTTTGGTTTATAACCAAACCTTGAAATCCGATATTTATGAGATTGTAGCTGAGAAAGACGGGTTTGTCACACTTTTTATGATGTGGTTTAACTCCTTCGTAGTTGTTTATTTGGTTCCAGCCTTGTTGATTTTAATATTGTGTTGCTTACCGATTGCTATGATGTTGTCTGTATTTGCTTCCTTCATTCGTCAAGATAAGACTATGCTTAAAGCTTTTGCAACTGAGTGTATGATGCCTTTCCTAACGGTGTTGATTGTGAACATTATGTTAGCCTTTACGGTATCCATTCTTATGGGTGACGGTGGTTATCAGTTGGTTACAGGTAGCTTAGGTGAGAGTCAGTCTTTCAATTCTCCTAGGTCAACTATGGTTGTTCTAATATTTGTAACTACGGTTGCTTGTGGTATGTATTGGTACGCTGTGTTAAATTTATTTAAAGGTTTATATCGAAACGCTCGCGTTGTTGCAATTCCACTTAAAGCAGGGGTTCAAATGGCTGCAAGTATGGTTGTTGGTAACTTTGATAAGGCTAAAGCTATTTTAGACGGTTCTGCAAGTCAAGGTGGTGGTTCTACTTCTGGTCGATTTAGAGATACAAATCCTACTGGTGGAAATAGAACAAGTGCTGATTATAGTAAGTCTAACTTAGGTGGTGCTAAGTTTAAACTTAAGAAGGTATTTAGGAGAAGAGGTCGCTCTATGGAACCTTCTGAAGCTTCTAAACGTGCAAATCGTGTAGCAGAAGAGACTTTAAATGATGTATTTAATAAGAAAGAGACAACGCAGTCTAAATTTGATGCGTTGGATAAAGAAATGAACAAATCCGAAGACTAGTTTTCGGTCGTAGAGAGTTTTTATTTTCTGCGTAGGTGCAAAGTCTGGAAGAATTGGCTTTGTACTTTTTAACAAAATTGAAAGTTGGATAGCTATGTTTATAGAGCCTATGTTGAGGTATATTCTACTTCCTTTCATCATATTGATAGCAAGTTTGTTAGTACCTTTGATTTTAAAGTTCTATCGAAAGCGAGCTAAGAAGAAGATTAAGCAGAGGAAGTCTGAGTTAAGGAATTTAAAACAAGATAGGGTATCCCTACAAAATCAAGTTAAGTCAAAAGATTTAACAGACTTTGAGAAAGAGGAAACTCAAAAAGAGTTAGCAAACACGTTAGAGGATGAAGCAAAAGCTCGATTTAAGTTGTTAACTCAAAGAGCATCTTTAGCGTTTGCGAACTTTGTAACATGGATAGCTCGCTTAGTTTCTATTCTGATGCTTACTTTTGGTTGGACATTTACGGTTGCTATGGTAGGTGCTTCAACTGCGGTTATTTATGTATCAGTTATGTCTACTGTGGATTGTAGTGCTGATGGTACTGTTAAACAACACAAACATAAAGATGAGAATAACAAGTCTGAAAAAGGTGAGTATAAAGGTGGTGAGGGTGAACTACCTAAAGCAGAAGGTATTAAACCTCACGTTGAAGATTTCCGACAGATTATCTATAAGAAATTTGGTATTGATGATATTGGAGGTTATCGACCCGGTGACCCACAAGACCATGGACAAGGTTTGGCTTTGGACGTTATGGTTCCTGATGGTTCTAAGTTAGGTGATGATGTTGCTCAGTTTGCTATTGATAATATGGAAGCAGCAGGTATTACCTACATTATTTGGAAACAACGCTTTTATAGGGGTGTTGATAACAAATATGGTGCAGCTAACACTTGGAACAAAATGGAAGATCGAGGTAGTAAGACTGAGAACCATTTTGACCATGTACATATTAGCTTTGGAGCTAGTAAAGGTAGTGGAGAGATTAAAGATGGAGGTAGTTCATCTAGTTCTTCAAGCTATTCTAAGAAGTCTGTGGATAGCTCCACTTATGGTTTTGGTGACTTAACCGATGAAGTTACAGGTTGGGCGAAGTCTTATAGTGGTTTCACTTTTATTGGGGACTCCCTAGGAGTTGGTGTTGAGCCTAAACTAAAAAGTTATTTCCCTAACTCAACCTTTGATAGTAAAGTTTCAAGAGCATTTGAACACTCAGACAGTACACTTAGCGGTATCGAAACTGCTAAAAAGTTAGAGTCTGAAAAGAAAGTCAAAGACATTGTAGTTATAGCATTAGGTACAAACCAAATGCCTACACCACTACTTATGGACTCTATGGTTGATGCTCTACCTAGTGCTAAGAAAATTATTTGGGTGACTACGGCTTCACAAGGGGGTGGAGGTTCTTACAATACTGTCGAGCATGATAAGATTGCTGAAGTGATTAAGTCTTATGTAGGTAGTCGTTCAAATATGGCTTACCTAGACTGGAACCGATATGTTGAAGAGAAGTTTAATTGGTCAGAATTGACCTCAGATTCGGTTCACATGAATGATAAGGGGTATGTCTTATACTCTAAGTTCCTTACTCGTGGTATTTATGATGTTGTTGAGGGTGGCTCAAGTGACTCTTCTGAGGATAGCTTACTTACAAAAGCTATTAAGAAGATTAAATGCAAACCGAAGCATCATCATCACGGTACTTCTACGAAGTCTAAACCTAGTGGTCTTTCTTCAACAGATGGTCAAGACAATCCACCAGCAGATGCGTTTACTTCTTGGGCTTATCGTCCAGAAGATTTACCGGCAGGGTTGAAACCTTATATTCTTGACCCTAAAAATTACGGTATGGACTTTGGTTTACCAGGTAATGGATGGTTTCAGACTTCTAACCCTGAGTTAAATGGTCAGTGTGTCGCTTTGACTATTTCACTTGGTGATTGTGTTTGGGGTAGACCTCATGCGAATGTTCAAGGTAATGGTATTGATCAAGCAAATGCTTGGGCGAGTATTTTTGGAAACTCTGTAACTACAACTCCAAGACGAGGTGCTATTTTCTCAAGTAAAGAACACCCTGTATATGGTCACACAGGTATTGTATGTACGGTGTTTAAAGATGGTTCAATTTTAACTTGTGAGCAAAACTTACCACTTGCAGGTTGGAATTATCGTGGTGAGCAGTATGTTTGGTGTTTCCGTATGTATCGCGAAGAGCAGTGGAAGGCAGTTGGGATGACTTTTGCGTATGATGATACAAAAACACCGATTTTAAAATAATACAGAAAGTGGTTTAGATAGATTTGAAAATGATGAAGTGGTTTATTTATATTTTAGTAAGTGTTAGTTTAGGTGGGTTAGTTGCTTTGGGTATCCTCTATTTCCGTGGTAGTTCTAATTCAGAAAGTGGGGAAACTTCTTCTACGGTTACTTCTTCTACTAAGCAAGAAGAAACTAAAGGTGTAGAAGATAAGGTTCAGAGTAATTTGGAGGTAAATTTAGCAAGAGCACGTGGTTATTTGTCTGAAGGGTACCAAGTAGCAGAAACAAGTGGGATTAACGAACAAAGAGAGCAGTTAGAAAGTTTGTTTACAAATTTCAGAAACGGTAAAAGTGATACTCGTTTGAAAGAGGACTCCAGTGGTATCTCCTTACGCTACGCGATTGAAAAGCAAGGGTACAAGTTAAAAGGAGATAGTTTTGAAGTTTGGACAACTAAAGACTCTGATGTATATAATTTGTTGTTTATCTTGAACGAAGGTAAAAATGATGATATGTATTTAGTCTTGTCTTATGAGAAGCAAGCAAATGTTTATCACATCTTGTATTTATATGGGGGTCGTCCAGATGTATTTGGTTAAAATACCTCTCAGAAGTCTCAAATTGCCCCAGATTCTATTTTAAATTGTAAGTGGTAAATTTCTACGTTATTAACTTAAACTTGAACAGAGAGCAAATTAGAGCTTTAAAATAAGATTGCCAAGTAAACGAAAAGTTTGCTTGGTTTTATTATTTTAGTAAATGGTTTCTTGCGTAAATTTAAAAAATGTTGTAAAATAAAACTAATAATTAAATTTGAGATTTTAGGAAGTGAAACTATGTTAAAAGATTCTCGAACAGGTTGGATTGCAGACCTTGTAGTAGGTAGTAAAGTGGGTGTTTCTCATAAAGGTAGTCTTTATGAGGGTACTGTTTCTTTAATTACTGCTTTAGGGGTGTTGTTGGTTCGATGTGAGAATAATTTAAAATTTAAGATTATGTCGGATGGTTACAGTTCCACTAAAGAATCGGAGATTTTACCGTATGAAGATTTGGAGAAAAGCTAAAGTATTTGGTGGGGTGTTATTATCAGCTTCGATTATCGGAACAGGGGTATCCACTTATTTGTTGAAAACTTCTGAGGGTGAAAACCAAGTGATTTCTTTGAGTCGAGTTCAATCCGTACTAACGGGTGAAAAAAGTAAAGGTCAAATTCAGTATGAAAATGCTTGGTCTGAGCAGATAGAGTTGGAGTCTAAGGTAAAACCTTATGAAAACTATCTGATAAATTGGCTCTCTACTTATGTTGGTCGTAAAGGTTTTCAAGGTCAAAACACAGGAAGTTTAAAATTTGGTGATTTAGAGAACAAAGGTTCTTATACCAATATGGAGGATTTAGTTGCTTTATATCCTAATTTGAGTGGTGTTATTGAAAGAGTTGATATTCAATATAGCTATGACTCAGTAAGTAAGCAGTTAGTTCAAAAGATTTCTTTGTATAAAAGGGGTGTAGAGGGGTATCGCCAAGCCACTGTCATTTATGACTCAGTGGGTTCTGTGGTTGATTATACACTAGGTAGTTTTGTAAAAGTAGGTGGTTCTAATGAAAAAGATTAAAGCGAAGGTGCTTTTGTGGTTTTTACACCTACTTGATTTAAGATTATCAAATAAAGCGAAAAGGATTTTAGGTTTTGGGTCTCTAATTATTGTATTTCTTGGGTTTATATTTTTCGTAGTTTCAAACACTTTGCAGTCTCATAGTGAAGGTGAGAGATTAAAAAGGGAGAGTCGAGTTACTAAAGCAACTAAAGAGGTTGTTTCAGATTATGCAGAGGAAACATTTGCGACTAATCATTTGAGTTTAAGTGCTACTCAATGGGAGATTAAGGAGTCAAATTTCGATTATTCTTTAGCTAAGACTTATATGACTTATTTAGCTTCTGTGGAAGATAGTAAGAGTGCAGAAAGAGCTTATTCTGCTTTACCTTGGGTATCCTCAGAGGTGAGTGAGCCTTTATTACATTGGTCTAATGAAACACCAAGTACAGTAACTAGGTTATTGTCTTTAAGAACTTTATCGAGAGTTTACACTTTTAAAGAGTTTGATAAATGGTTTGGTTTATTTGATGTCTCTTCTACAAACACAGTAGGTACTGAAGTGCGTTCGTTGGTTTCTGTTGAAATGGTCGTAAAAGGTGGGAAAGTGTCATATTGGAAGATTGAAGAAGGGGGATTCAGATAATGTCTGATTCAAATTCAAATTCTAAAAGGAATTATTCGGATGGTTATTGGTTGGTAAAGCCTCAATTGGGGAAATTAACGGTAACAAACTTAGTAAACTTTGCAGAAGCAGAAGGGGCGTATGGAGTAGCTTCAAAGGGTATCCTCAGACTCGGTAAGTCTGCTATGTTCTTTGGAGTTTATATTGTTCTTTGTTTATTATTATCTTTGATTGTTAAGAATTGGTTTGTTAGTTTGTGTATTTGGGTTCTATTTTTCCCATTGCCTTTTAGACTGATTTCTCTTTTTGTTTTTGATGAGCGAAGAGTTCGTAAAGAGTTTAAATTGCGTGAAGAACTAAAATCTAAAACAGATACTTCTTTATACTCAACTTTCTTTGGTATTTATGACATAGATAATAACTTTCCTTATGTAACCTATATGTTGGATGGAAGTTTGGGTATTTTCCTTCGTTGTGTGCGTAAGACGCAGGTAGGAAATATTCAAGAGAAAGCTTTTAATCACAGTCAAGGTTTGGCTGATTTTTATAATCGTTGTGCTCAGTTGGGAATTAAACCTGAGTTGATTGATATTCAAGCTTCAAACTCTTATGATGAGCGTTTTGACGATTTGTACAATCACTTAAATGAGGTTTCTTCTCCTACGATGCAGAAGATTTTAGCTTCCATGTACCATCATTGGGAAGATAATGCCAATAATTCTCAGTTGACTTATGAGTATTTTTTGGTTCGTGGGGTGGGTGACCCAACTGTCTTTTGGGACAGAGTTACAAACTTGATGTCAGCTCTTATGGGTGCCAGTTATAAACGTATTCAAGTATTGAACCAAGATCAAATTGCAACATTGATTAGTGATTTATACGGTTTAGAAGAATTTCCAATTACAGATGCGATGGATCAAGCAGTTAAAAAATCTGATGCTTCTAGTTTGCGTTTGCTTTGGGTAGGTGACGCACAAAACCGTAAGAAACAAGTAAATCGTTCTATGTATGATAATAGACAACAAAAGGTTCAAACAACTGAGTCTAGGGCATCAGGTAAAACAAATAAACAAAAATCAGAGAAACAAAGTAGTTCTGAGGTATTAGATTTGTTTGCAGATTCACCTAGAGGTGTAGCTTCTGGAATGACTGGTTTGTTAGAACCTTCAAAAGAAGATAAGCAAAAGGTATCTTCAAATCGCAGTGGTTCTTTAAACGGTTCAGATGAGTTAGATTTGTTTAGTTAAGATAGGTGGTTTTAGATGATTGGTTTGATTTTTGGTTCAAGTAGTGAGAGTTTAGTAAAAACTTTAAATGAGTCTCATGGTTTGAAAGATATTGAGGGTTTTAATTCGATTGGTTCATTTTTAAGTGCTGCTAATCGAAAAGCTCTTCGTTGTGAACGGTTGGTGATTAACTGTGTAGCAGTAGGTTCCCCTCAAGAATTTCGAAATTTGCGTAATTATTTGTTGAATCATTTAAGGACAACAGAAGTTGTTTTATTTGGTCGCTATTTTGAACCTATGGATTTAGAGGTTGTAGATTCCTTTTATGCTGAGTTTTCAGAACCTATTTATACAGATTACTTATTACAAGCAGACGAACAAGCGAATGTAGACTTAGTAGCAAATACCTTATGTAAAGGTTCTTTAGATGATATCCGTTTGAATCATTCAAGTCGCAAAGGTAAGAAAGCAGTTGTTCGGTATGGTTCAGAACCTACAAGCTCTAAACAAAAGGTAGACATGGGGTTCACTCCACCTAAACCGATAACTGCAAATGGTGGAGTAGTTAAAACTTTTAGTTTTGGTGGGCGATTCTTTGGAAAGAATAAGTTAACTAAAGCAGAACTCCAAAGGGTATCTTTACTAGAAAGGGAAGCTTCTGTAGTGTTGCAGTTGCTAAACGGTTGATAAAGAGTGGATTATATTTTAACGACAAAACCTGTGAAATATTCAGGTTATGAAGTTGTTTCGAGCATTTCAGACATAGGTCGTTTAACCATGAAGTCTGTATTGATTGTTGAGTCTTATACAGATAGGGATTTTGATTTTGCAGTATTTCTGTTAAATGCTTTAAGAGACACATCATTAACTAAGTTGGCTTACATATCGGAGAACCCCAGTCGTATCCTTTTAGAGATTATGCGAACAGTTGGTGCTTTTGTAACTCAAGACAGTAGTTTAATTGATACAACTGAGCAATTTTCTGAGTTATTGGAATATTTGATGACGAATAAGGTTTCAACTTATTCTGAGGAGTTGGATGATTTAGCAGATAGTTTCACCACACAAGATACTTATATTCGGGAGAAATTAGAGAGTGAGCCTAAGATTGTACAGCGTAAAATTTTGATGGCTCATGAGAAAGTAAGTGATGCCTTACAGAACGTTGTTTTTTCTGAGGATTTGAATAGAGAGTTACAAAGTTTTTTACTAACGGCTTCAAGTAAGATTAAGGTTGGAGAAGAAGAGTTAGAAAAGAAAGAGAAAGAGTTAGACTCTGTTAGAAACTCTGGTTTTGGTGGGTTTGGTTCGATTAACGCTTATACTCAGTTTAGTTACACAGGTAACTCTAAAGTCTTGATTATTAAAGAAGAGTCTCCAACTCGTTATCTCACTTCGTTTTTGGTTAGTTATATTGATTGGCTCACTAGAGTGCCAGAGTTGAATGCAAAGCTTTTAATTATTGATAAGGATAGTGACTTTATTGATACTCGGTATAAGTCTTTGAAGAAGGCAGACTCTCAAACAATTGTAAGTAACTCTTCTACCTTGTATTTGGTTCCAGTCATTTATACAACAACACCTACTCAGAGTGTGATGAGTAATTTAATGTCACCAGTAACTGATTTATATGTCATTTTAGATAGAACCTACAAAAGAACTTTACCGGTATCTGGTCGTGGAATTTCTACCGTTTATAGTTTATCGAGCAGACGGCTGATGCGAGAGTTAGGTTTAAACTCTGAAGATGTAATTGTAAATGATTTAGGGGAGCAGACTCAGTTGGGTGTATTAGCTCAGATTGAAGGTTACGCTATTGATGAGGGTTCTCGAATTTTGCAACAACAAAGTGCTTTTGAACCAATTATGAAGCGTTTAACTGTTAAAGCAGGTTTTAACATTTAGGTGAGGGTTAGGTTATGTTTACAAAAAAAGATAAAAAGGTGACGAACCTTTCCCAAAGTTCGTTAGAAAGTCAGAAGACAAAAGAAAATCAAGAAAAACGTAAGGGTTTTCTTGATAAGTACATTGATTTGATTAAGATGTGGGACTCGGTCTACGACGAGTACCGTTCTCGTTACAATCCAGAGCGAGCTTTAGCTTCAAATAGGCGCTTGTACATGGACTCTAACTTCACTTATAGTAAGACTCAAAATGTAACTGCTTATTATGTCATTGAGGAGTTACCTCCAGAGTTTGAGTTGGGGTATCGAGCTTCACTGCGTTCGATTGTACCAGAAGGTATTTCCATGAACTTCATTGAAGATAATGAGCCTTATGAAATTAACTGGGACGACCCTAAAGTAAAAACTCGTTTGTCGGTACTGGATGAAGTAAGTGTGAAGAACCAAGAAGAGTCTAGTAAGGGTTCTAGGTTTACTCAACATAAGTATGTAAAAACAGCTCAAAAAGATGAGCGTTTATCGATTTCTGTGGAATATGCTAATGATGCGACTTTGAGTGACCAAGATAAGCGTTACTTATACAAGGTTCGTATTATGGTTATTATCACAGGTCGAAGAGGTCCAGAGTTTACAGATGTGTTGAAAGACTTTGAGCACATGTGTGACCAACGAACTGGGTTTAGAGTTCGTAGGGTAACTGGCACTATTGCAGATACTATGGGGGATTTCTCACCTTTTAACTCAGAAATGTCTAAGGAGAGTAAACGTAAAATTCGCTCTACTTTCACTTCTGATGAGTTAAGAGCACAGTGGCACCCATTTGAGCAGGGTATCGTTGGTTTTGGTACGACTTACTTAGGTACAAATATTGAAACTCACTCTCCAGTTTTCCACCAATTTAAACGTGACGTTACAGATGCTGAGATTGTAATTGTAATTGGTATGTCTGGGTCTGGTAAGTCGTTTGAAATGAAGATGTTAGCTACACAGTTTGCAGCTAATGATAATATGATTATGACTATCAATGACTATGAAGGTGGAGAATACAAAGGTCTAGGTCAATTGCTTGCTGAAGATTTCCAAGTTGTTTCGTTGGATTTGGGAATGGGTTCAGGTCGTTACCTCGACCCAGTTCCGATTGTTCCAACTGGTGATGAAGAAATGGACAATACCTTGTTTACTCGTTCTCGTAAGAATATTATTGACTTGTTCAGAGCAGTAGCTGGTTTGGAAACCTTGAAGAAGTACGCTTGGATTCCTTTAATTATTGAGCGTGGGGTTGACTTGTTTTATAGTAACTATGGGGTATCGATTGACCCTCAAACGTGGCACGCGCTAGAGGGTTGCTCTATTTATACAGTATATGAGTATTTGAAAAAATATCGTCCGAATTTAGATGATGTTTTAAACTCTATTACTGAGGAAGATAAAAATATTTTAAGTGAAGAAGATATTAAAGAGTTGTACAAAGACGCTTTAAAAGACTTTCAAAAAGACTATCTTTATTTCTTGGAAACCTTTGGTTCTTATTTTGAAAAAAGTAAGAAGTTGAACAACTACTTTAAATATCCGATTTACTTAAAGGATATTATTGATGCAAAATTAGTTATTTGTGACTATAACATGCGTGGGGTTCCAGAAAGTCAGTTGTCTGAATTGGATGCTATTCTTATTCCTATGAATGCAGCAACTGTAGCTTATTACCGTACTGTGTATCCTTTCTCACGTGGTCTTTACAATGTGAAGATTTGGGAGGAGTTGCAACGTTTCAGCTCTCTTCCAAATGCAGTAGAGATTTTGAAAACTCCAATCACAGGGGGTCGTAAAGCAGGTGATATTAACATTGTTGCTTCCAATGATCCAGTTAAATTGGTTGAAAAAGATGAGTTCTCCTTGTTTGCTAACTACACATTAGCAATGGTTGGTAAGATTAAGTCCCCAGTTTATCAAGAGATTGTATGCAAGGCTCTCGGTATCACTGATTTAGCTGATGAATTAGCCGAGATTGGTTCTGTTATCGAAGAGGATGAGGGTTTGACTGCGGGTTATGATGAGGTTCATGCAGAACCTTATAAGAAAGCCTTTGTTTTGAAATTGAACTCTGGGGAATCTTCAGTTGTAAAAGCAGACTTACCTCGTGCTTTAAGTGATACTCCACTCTTCAAGACCGGTGTGATTGCGCAAGACAAACAGTAAGATAGTTTAGGTGATTTGAACATGATATTATTAAGTTTAGTGCTTTTTCTAGGAGGTATCCTTTGGGGAGTTTCAAACTCTATAACCTCTGAGAAGTTAAAAGAAGAGGTTAAGAAGAGTCGTTTCCTCGTAATTGGGGTAGGTGTGGTCTATGTTTTAGTAGTCCTTGCAACAACGTTAGAAGGGAAACACTAATGGATTGGCGAAATTCAAATGATGATTTAACGAGACAATCAGATGCTCGAAGGGAGCGAGAAAATCAACCTTTTGAAAATGGGATTAGAGATAGAGACTCAGGGGGTTTCGGCGGTATGCGCCAAGGTCCAGGTGGCGACCCTTTAGCTCGTATGAGAGGTGCGCAACCTGACCCTTTTGCAAATCGAGTAGGTGGAGGTTTACCTCCTAGACAACCGTTTGGACAACCTCAAGGGTATCCACAACAAAACCAACCCCCTCAACATTTGAGTCAACATGAAGATTGGATGGATAAAACTTTTAAAGTAGTTACAGGTTTGTGGAAACATTTAACTTCTTATGTGTGGCCTGTCTTGTCTGAGTCTGATGATATGTTCAGAAGTGACTACAAACTAAGAAAAGGGTTAACTGCTGCTCTCTTCTATTATGGTGCAGTAGGTGGGTTCTCTTTCTTGTTTGGTTTGTTTACGAAGTTTGCAACTGCACCAGTTATTTTCGTATCTCTTGTAGGCGGTGGAGCGAGTGGTGGTATTTTCTTGTATAAGAACTCTCAGAATAAGGAGTGGGGGTTGATTGATGACTCTCCAAAGGAAGAGACTTACCCTCAAGCACCTCAACCGTCAGAGTTTGGCGCTCCAAGGGGTTTTATGGATGATGGTTTTGGTTCTCCAAATTCTAATCCTATGGGTGATTTTGGACAACCTCCAAGAAGAGAAATTCCAAATGAATTTAGAAACTTTGGTTCAAGTGGTGGTTGGGATGATGAAGAGGAAGAACCTCCATTTCCCAAAAGACAAGGTTTTGAACCTATGATGAAACCAAATCCTACTCCATTTGATGATTTGGAAGAAGATGATTTAGAAACTCCTTCCAAGGGTATCCCCTTAAAAGGCGCAAGCGCTAAGGATATTTGGGGGAGCATAGACGATTCTGAAGATGATTTAGAAGATGAAACAGAAGAGACAGAGGGTAATTCAAATAGTTCCAGAGAAGAATTAGAGAATCCTAAAGTTGAAGAAGTTTCCGAAAGTGCATTTAGTGCAGATTTAGCAGGTGGTATCGTTGAACCAGAGTTAGTTTCCCGTAGACTTCTTGTAGATAAGTATTTATCTCTTTTAGACGGTTCTAGCTTAAAACCTGATTGGTCTCGTGAGGTTCCAGAAGATAGTGTAGAGTTTAAACAATTAGAAACATTCCTTCGAGACGCCCAAACAGGTGGAGTTAAAGGTTTGTCTGAGATGGATTGGGTTAATGTGAAGTCTATTACAGAGCGAGTGTCTGTATTTGAGATTATTACTGATCGTCCAGAGAAATTAAAAGGTAAAGAAACTCTCTTTGCAAAAGAGATTACAGAGTTGCTGAAAGACCAAATGAAGGGTTATTTTGGAGATAATGTAACCACTACTGCAGTTGGTAAAGGTAGTCGTATTGCAATTACTATCTTTAAGCAAACAGGTACTTCCTTTATGTTGAGAGATTTGATTGAGTCGAGTAAAGATTTCTTCTTAGACACGAAAAATGAACTTCCAGTTGTATTCGGAGCTGATGAATATGGAGAACCGATTCTTCTTGATTTAGCAAAACACACAGGTACAATTATTGCAGGGATGGCTCGAACAGGGAAGTCTGTTCTTGCTACGGGTATCGTTAATCAAATGATGGCTTTAAACTCTCCTCGTAAGGTTCAAGTCGTAGCTGGTGATATGAAAAACAAAGACTCTGACTGGTATCAGATTACCTTACCTCACTTGCGTAAGTTTGCAACAGGTACAAAAGCGATTATGGACTTGCTTGATTGGGTTGTATCTGAGGAAGCCCCAAGAAGAAAGAGATTGATTGGTGACCAGTTGAAAATTCAAAACTACAATGCGAATTGTTCGGATGAGTCTGAGCAGTTGCCTTACTTATTTGTAGTGTTGGATGAAATTATTTCTTTTGCTGAGAAGTTAGACAAAGATGAAAAAGCAGTGTATAAAGCTTATTTGAGTGAAATTTTAACTGCTTTCCCTAATGTCGGTATCTTCTTAATTTTCGTACCTCATCAACTACACAATGATTACTTCCCTAAAACGGCTTCTCGTATGGTGGGGAATAGATTTGCAGTTAAGGCAGGTCAACCAATTCAGAAAACGATTTGGGAAGACTCTTATCGTCAAATTGACTTCCCAACCACCAACACAGGTGACTTTGCTTACACTCTCGCTGGGTCTGATGAGCCTAAGTTCGGTCACGCTCCTTTGATTATGAGCATGAGTGGTGGTAAAGAGCGTTTAGATAAGTTGTATGAAACTCAGCGTAAAATGTGGACGAAGTTATACCCAGAAGAAGCAGCTACATCTGCTTATGTCACTCGTTTGAAAAATGAGCAGGCAAGTGCAACGTTAGGTAAGCTCGGTATTCCAGTTTCGGACACGGATTTCGCAGAAGAAGACTCTTTACGTTTTCCTAAGTCTAATACAAGTAATGTAGACTTTATTCGAGACATTTAAAGGCGCACAGCAGAAAGATAGGAGTTGTACAAGAACATGGAAATTACATATCCAATTAGTAGTTCTAGGTTTCTGCTTGCAATGCAAGTATACGCTAGAAAAATGGCTTCTTATGAAACTTATGAAGAGGTTAAAAAGAGGGAGTTTGAAAGAATTTCTCTCTTCCGTCCTCTCCCTACAATTTCAAGAGAAAGCATTAAGACAGAGGTTGTAGAAGAGAGTCCTCGGTATCTTCTCGATACTGAAGGTTCTGAAAATGAGACAGTTGATTTAGATTCTCTGTTTGAAGGTTTTGAAGATATTCAAGATTCAGATTGGTTAACTTCTATGAAGAGTAAAGAGGAAGTTGAGGTTAGAGATGAGGAAGAAGAGCAAGACCCATTACAAGGAGTTTCTTTTGCAAGTTTAGGTTTGAGTAGTAGTTCGTCTGATGATGAGCAAGAGTTGGAGCTACAAGAGTTTGAGGTAGACCCTTCAGAGGATGAAGATGAATTTTCCGACCCTTTTTCAAACTCTCCAAAATCGTCTCTAACCAATCTTGGTTTAGACGTGGATAAACTATCGACCTCAGAAGAAAAATCAAATCTGAGCCAATCTGAAACTTCTGAGAGTGATTTTGAGAACGAACCAACTAGGGTAGAGTTCAAAGAAGAGATTTTCCGTTCGGACTATGTGGGTAAGAGAGAGCCTTGGACTTATGTTGCAAAAGAAAAAGAGGTTGTAAAATCTCCACAAACCCAACCAAGGGTATCCGCACCAGAGGTTGCACCTCGTCAAGTTCAAGAGCCTAAACCAACTCCAATACCTCAAGTTGTTTCTGCTCCTCAACCAAAACCAGTTGTTCGACCTAAACAGGTTGCGGAAAGACCTCAAATTCAACCTCAACCGCAAGTACAAGATAAAACAGTTCGCATGGTAAATGAGGATTTCGTGTCTTACTGTCGTAGAAACTTGAGAGTTTCAGAGAAAGTTGCTTTAGGTTATTTCTCTCCTAGTGAGATAGAGTCTGCAGTAAGACAAGGTAAGGTTTTGCGTAAAGGTGGTCTTTTAATCTTTGCTCATTCTTGATTTAGAAAGGTTTCGGTTGTGAAATTAGTTGAAAACATTCGCTTTGTGAAAGTCAATGCAGAGGGTATCCCAAACGGCATCTGCGGAATTTGTTCTGCTTTGGTAGGTGGTTGGCTTGTGGTTCACGGAATTAAAGTGAAGCGCCAAGGGTCTCAATACAGAGTTTTATTCCCAGAGCGTAAATTATATGCAGAGGTTTATAAACCAGTAGTAACTGCTTTAAATCCAGAGTTTAAGAAAGAAGTAGATGCTCTTATTTTAAGTGAGTTTTACAAAGCATTAGAAAATCAATAAAGTTAAGGGAAATCCCTTGACTTTTTTCGTTTAGTTTGATAAAATTAGGTATAAAAACAACAAGAAAGGCGAAAATTTGTGGCAGTAACAGAAGTTTCTTTGTACAAAGGTGGTTTTATTGATAAGTCTGCACCAATACAACGTTATAGGTTATTGGATAGTATTATTCAGAAAGCAAATGAGGATAAAGACCAAGTTGGTTTTCCAGAGTTAGCAGATAGTTTACTAGACTTAACTCCAGAGCAAATAGACCAAGTAATTGCTACAAAAAGTTCGTTAAAAGAGGGAGTAGCAAAAGGTTCACTTCGGTGGTATCAGACTTATGGAGTTCATTTTATTTTAGCAGCTCGTTCTGCTTTAATTATGGATAGTGTGGGATTAGGAAAAACTGCTACAGTAGCTTCGGTTATTAACCATGTAGGAGCTTTAAAACAGAGAACTAAAGGTAAACCTTTGCGTTATTTGTTTTTAACTGAGGTTGGTTTGGTCGCACAAGCTCGTAGAGAGCTAATTCGTTTTACAGGAGATTATGTAGCTACAACTACGGGGGATTCAAACCAAGTAAGTGCTTTTATCAAAGAGCAAAAAGAGTTAGGGTATCCTAGTGGTGTAGTTGCTTCGTATTCAGCAGTGTCTTCAAGTCATGAGTTTATGTTGTGGCTTGCGCACACTGTGAAGTTGCATGGTAAATTTGATTATTTCTTTATTGATGAGGGTTCGGTGTTAGGTTCTACTAAGTCTGATATTTATAAAGCTTGTAAAACTGTACGGACAAAGTTTGCAAACCATGTGGTTGTAATGAACGCTACTCCTTTTGAGAAGTCTATTGAGGGAATGTACAATCAGTTGAACTTTTTATTTCCAGATGTGATGCCTTTAAAGACTAAGTTTGAAGAGTTGTTTGTGAAGAAGTCATTTCAAACTCATCAAATTTTAGGCTATAAAGACCCAGAGTTGTTTAAGGTTTGTACTCGATTTATGGCTTTTGGAACGGCTCGTCAAGAGCTAGGGGTATCCGTTAAAAACTCGACTTGTGAATTGGTCTTATACAAGCCTTCACATTACCAAAACCAACTGTTTAGTAAGACTAGATACAAGCGTTATGTTTGGGACGAACCGACTTGGTTCGATCCAGATTTGGAGGTAACTCCAGAGGTTTTACCTAAGTTACAAGTGATAGAGGACTTATTTCAGTATAGGATAGGTCAAGATAAAGCTTTGATTTACGTTCACTCGGTAGAAGCTCAGAACATTTTAGTTCGGTTCTTAGAGGGGTTGGGTATAAAAGCTCTTACTATTAACGGTGAAGATAATACCCCTAAGAAGAAGGAAGCGAAGTTAAAAGAGTTCCATGAAGGTGATTATAGAGTGATTGTAACTAACTTGAAGAAGGGTTTGAATTTAGGTTTTATCAACCATTTAGTTTTTTATTCTTTCACAGGAAACTCAGGAATTACGAATCAGATTGAAGGTCGTATTGTTCGTAGTCAAGATATTCATGATAAGCATATTTACTTAGTTTTAGCTAGAAGAGAAGAGTATAAAGTTTTAGAAGATGCTTGTGTGAGTACAAAAGATAGATTAGCTCATACAAAACATGAGGTCAGTTTGTTGAACAACTTCTTTTTAAATCCAGACTTAGTAAACATAGTGGTAGAAGTTACCAAGCAAGAGATTTCGGAAGGTGCAAATTCTTCCATTGTAGCGGTATCTTATTCGAACCAAGATATGAATGGGGTTATATCCTACCCTAAGTGGTCGGATGATTTAGAACAAACGAAAGCAGGTTTAACTTTACATGGCTAAGAAGAGCGCGGTTAGGATTTTTAGTAGGTACTCTATTAGGCTAGTGGAGGGTGTTTTGGGTTAGATTTTAATTGGTTTGAGGTTGTTTATGTTATACTAGATTTAGAAAGAGGTGAGAGAAATAGGCAAAAATGTTAAAAAGAATTTTACTGTTGTTAAATACATTGTCAAAAATACTGATATGAATGCATATTTCATGAGGTTGGCAATTTTAAGTACTAATTTAACAAATACACTTCTTTATTATCATAGACAGTGGTATTTTTATACTCAAAATGTATATTATACAGAACATCCAAATGAAAGTTTTAGACCTTACCGGTATAATGAAGAAGTTATTGATGAATTGAAACGTTATATGTATGAGTATAATCAGAATAAGATTTTGTATGGGAAGAGACCTACTGATTTTATCACTTTTGGGTTAGATGCTTACTTCTTACATTTTTATTTTAAGAAAATTTGTCAATCCGATTATACAAATGATGACTTACCAGCTCAAGTGGCTCAACAAGTTACTCAAAAGGTTTCACAATCCTTTAAATCTTTTAAACAAGCTCGAAAAGGCTTTTTTAAAAATCCAGATAAGTATGATACTTGTCCGCAATTACCTAGATATAATAAAGGTAGTAAAATTTCTCCTTTATATTTTACAAATCAAGCTACTAAAATTAAAAACGGTGTTTTAAAATTCCCTAAGACCAAATTGACACTTCCCTTCACATATAAACCAAAAGGTAAATATACAAGGATGGAAGTCATTCATAGCTATGGGCAATTTGAATTACGTTTGGTTTTCGAAGAGACCGAAAACCTTAAATTTAGAGAAACAGATGTAGTGGCAGCTATTGATCCGGGCATAAGTAATCTTATAGCTATTACGACTAATAAAGGTCAGTCCTTATTAGTCAAGGATAAGACTGTAAAATACATCAATCAATATGCAAATAAAGAAATTGCTAGAATAAAGTCAGCTCAAATGACAACTGGTGGTTGTGATAAAGTTCAAATGTCGAAACAATTATCAAAAATCTATCAAAAAAGACAAAGACGAATTGAACATTTGTTTTATGTGCTTGCTAAACATGTGTTAGCCTTTTGCTTAGAAAATAATGTTTCAAAATTAGCTCTTGGTAAAAATAAAGGGTGGAAACACACTTATAACAAAGGTAAAACTAATAATCAAAACTTTATTCAAATTCCTTATACTAGTCTCTATCGAAAAATACAAGATTTGTTAACTAAGAACGGAATTGAAGTAATAGAACAAGAAGAATCGTATACATCAAAAGCTTCTGCGATAGATTTAGATGAACTTCCAGTATTTGGAGAAGGAGACCTTAATGTTAGTTTTACAGGTATACGGTTTGGAACGCATAGTCGATTGTATAAAACCGGAAAGGGAAATACCATAAACGCTGATATGAATGGTGCTTTAAATATTTTAAGGAAAGCTTTCCCAGATGTTGAAATTGAACTAAACGATTTACAATATTTAAAGAATCCGAAAGTTTTAAGAAACATGCAAGCCTAATCAGTAATAACTGTATAGGTGATGGGCGCATTTATGGGTATGCGCGGAGCATCTTTGTAGAGGTTCCGAAAGTACATTTATATAAACTGAATGTACTAATTCATTGGTCGAACAACTGGAGAAAGGCTCACGGGTATCCACTCTTGCGAAAGAAAACTAAAAAGCTTGCGGTTTATGTGAAACCTGAGTTACAGTCCGTTGAACGCACTAAACGACTTCGTTCAGCAAAAGCAGAAGTAGATGAGATTTTAGAACGTCGAGGTTACTTCAAATGAGGTTAGGTGACTTTTTAAGCCTTTCAGATTTGCCTTTAGATAGTGAGTCTAAGGTTGAATTTTATGAGATGAAGAACTTTAAAGAAGACATTTTAGCTAATAAATTCTCAAACTTGTATATGATGGGTGACGGGGTTGGAGATAAAACTCACGCACCTTACGGTTTGTTGATTAACAGTTCTAACTTGATTGTTTTCTTTGAATAAACAGTAGGAAAAGAAGAAGTAAATAAGGAGATTGTGCTTTGAAGTCGTATTTATATCTATCTGATATTCACGCAAATTTTGAGGTATTAAAACAGTTGGAAACTTTACCAGAGTTCACAGATGAGAATTGTGAAATTCGCTTTGGTGGTGACTATATTGACGGTTTCGAACTAAAACCAAATGCTACCTTAGATACCCTTCATTTTGTGAAGGGTTTGTGCGATAATGGAAAAGCAAGAGCGATTGTAGGAAATCATGATATTTTCTTGTTAGATAGCGCTTTTCGTCCTTTTACGACTAATTGGTGGTGTTATAATGGTCGAGAGGAAACTCTTGCTAATTTGGGTATTCCTTTTGCTTCTGAGAGCGATTTAAGAGAGCAGTTGTTGTTTTACTTATATGATGAACTAGTTTGGTTGCGTTCCTTGCCTTATTATATAGAAGACGGTTCTAATATTCTAGTTCACGCAGGTTTTGAGTTAGATTTACCTTTGGACAAACAAGATACTGAGGGTATGGTTTGGACTCGTGAGTTTTACATTGACTCTTTAAACCATTTAACTGATGTAGATTTGCACCCAGACTTTAAAGGGAAAACAATTATTTCAGGACATACACCAACTTGCACGATGAGTGAATACGAACACCCAGTTAATCCTTGTCAAATCTTGAAAGATAGTTTAGAATTGGATGGTAAACCTTTGATTACACGTTACTTTATTGATGGGGGTTCTAAGTCCGGTTCTGAGTTTTCTCGTATCAACTTATTAAAATTAGATGAAAATGGAAATGAAATTTGGCAAGGATATCTTAATGAGACAGGTTTTCATTTATACTCAGAGCCAACGAACGGGTAACTTTGTTAGTAGAAAGTAGTGAAAAGAACATGAATACACACTCAAATTTATTAGGTTTTGACCTCGAAGGTAATTGGACTGGGATGGACTCTCAAACCTTGAGAGACTTTGCAGACTCTTTTATTGATGTAGTTAATTTTGTGAGTGAAGAAGCTATTGTCTCAGCTATTTCTGTAATGACTCTTTCCCTCATTTGGATAGGATATCCTCAAAACTGGGTGTATTCTGAGTTCAAAGTAGTTTTTGAAGGTTTACTTAGACGTTACAACAGAGATTTATAAAAACAGAAAGAGTAGTTTAGACAATGAAAACACCAATGATTTTAACCGACTTAGAAAAGTTGGTAACAGAGTATACTAGTAAAGACCATAGTTCACAAGGTTTCAATTTCAAATCAAGTGAATTTGATTATGAGTGGGAAGTAAGCAAATTGAATTGGTACTTTTACTTTAACAGAGAAGATGCAGGTCTTTTTGCAGCCGATTTTCAAGTTGTTCGAGATTATGCTTACTTCCGTATCGAGTTCCCACTTTATCTTTATCGTGGCAGTGAATTTTGCTCAGAAGATTCAGAGGTGTTTAAAGATGTAGACTTGGAGTTTTCTTTCCGCAACGGTTGGCTCAAAATAACTACGATTGTAACTGAGGAAACAGACTTACACCATGTTTTTGATGTTCTGTTTTCTATTCTAAAAGACTATAATTAAACTGGAGATTATGAAATGAAATTGTGTAAATCCACAGAGTGTTCAGATGGTTTAGTTTTTGATACAGTTGTGAATAAATTGGTTCCTTGTCCTTTGTGTGAGGAATTAAGAACAAAACAAGTTATTGAAGGTGTACAGTCGCAAGAAGGTGTAACTCAAGGTCTATCTGAGAAATTAGGTCTTCGAAGGGTATTCTCTCGTTTGTTTGTAGATTTAAAACAAGTGTTAGGAGACTTAACTACTGAGAGTTTAGATATTGAACAGTTTAACTCGATTGAAGATTCAATTGGAGCTTTAGTAGGTTCTCTGTCTCTAGGTAAGAAACCCAAAACTTCTGTCCTTTTTTACTTAGGTGTGCGAGCCGATATTGAAATGTTAGCCTTTTGGTTATTAGGTTCTGCTTATAAGGCTGGTTTGAGTGTTCATCCTTTTATCACACCGTTTCGTTTGCAGGGTATCAAACAAAAGCGTGAGGACTATGAAAACTTAATGTTGAGTGAAGTAGTGGTAATTGCTTATAGTCCTTCTATGCGTGAAGATGGTTATATGGTGGAGGACTTTGTAAGACAACGCGCTTTTGAAGGGAAATCTACTTATGTAATTTTGACTGATGGTTCTCAAATAAATAACGTTCTTCAACGGTTGGGTTCTGAGGATAGTTATTCACCTAGACAGTATTTGTATATCGGTATCCCTCGTCAGAATAGTACCGATGAAGAAAAAGTAGCAAGGACAAACCGAGTAATTCGTAATTCTAATAAAGTGTTAGGTCTGAGTATGTCTGAGGTTACTTTAGATGAAGTTCAACCACAAAACAGTAATATTAAGAGCAAGTCTAAATCACAAAGTAAACGGACAAATAAATCAGTTGCAACACTAAGTTCTTCTGAAGCTTCGTTATATAAACTTTAATTTGCAATTAGGAAAGATAGGTAAGATTTTGGAATTAGTTAGAAGTAATCAATCAGAGGTTCAAACAAGTAATGGTTATACGACTACCTTACTTGCACAAATCACCTTTGACTCACAAGATAAAACGAGTCGTATTGTAGAAGACCCTAATTTACATGGGGATGAAGTTTTTGTAAAGTTAGTCGTAGCACCAGGGAGTACAAATAACACTCCTAGTTCTTCTATTTCGTTGATTAGAAATGTAGTAGATGTAGCAAGTGGTTTAGAAAAACCGTTTTATGATACATACCCAGTTACGATTGCAGAAGATGGTTCAATATTGTTGGATTCAAGCTATTATTTAGAAGATACGGCTTTGTTAACCGTTACTCCATTTATGGAAGAGTGGTTAAAAGAGCTTTATAGATTAGCTAGAGAGACTTTGGCTAGTATGTATTCAGAGAGTGTATCTATTTCAGAAAGTTTGTCCTTATCTGAATCTGAGTCTTTGAGTATTTATCAATCTGAGTCTTTATCCGAGTCAGAAAGCTTGGCTTTTTCTGAGTCGCAAAGTATTTCAGAGTCGTTCTCTATGTCTACCTCTGCTTCTTTGGATAGTCATAGTCACAGTATGTCTACTTCGGTTTCAGAACATATAGCTAGTGTTTCCACTAGTGTTTCTAAGTCTTTATCTTTGATTGAGAGTGAAGCTTTACATTCACTCTCGGCATCTATGTCTGAACTAGCTTTAAGTGAAGAAACAAAAGTGTTTGATAGTCTTTCTGCTTATGCAGAGAGCGAGCGTTCTAGTTATGAAGTTTTAGAAAGTTTAGCTTTGCAGTTAGAACCTATTCGATTAGCTTATGAATTAGGTGAGGTTTCTACAGGTGATTTGTTAGAGCAAATGAATCGAGAAGTTTCCTTACCTACCTTGAAGACAGATATTTCAAGTGCTTTAGATTATGAAGAAGAGTCTACGGAAGCTGTTGAGGGTATCCTTGTAGATGAAATCCTTGTAGATGAAGAAGATACACCAAGCTCTTCAAATTCTAAACCTAACCACGGGGGTTTGTTTAGTAGTTTGTTTGGTAAAAAACGAGATTCATATACTGATTTGGTTGCAAAAGAAACGAGTAAACAGATTAGTGCTGTAAATAGTCCTGCAAATGTTTCGGTAAAACAACCTACTGAAATTGAAATTGGTGGGGGAGCTTATAAGATTGAGATTGAAGATTAGCTTTCTGCTTTTCTTCTTTTATTTAAAATAGTCTTGATTTATTGACTTTATTGTGTTATAATAAACTTATTAAAAAAGAATGCGAGATATTTAAAAATGAAAAAATTAACTTTGACAAAAGATCTAGTAGAGAAATATGCACCTTATGTTCGTATCACAACGGACTCTAAACCAAATGTAGGTTCTATTCGTGTAAGTAATAATAACTTCCGTTGGAGTGCTTCTAGTGAAGATTTTGAGTATTTGTTTGGTTTGTCTATTGTTATGATGGCTTACTCTTCAGATGTTGTAAATAAGATTAAAGAGAAATACGGTTTCAAACAACCTTACTTTGACTTCACATTTGAGGGGTATACTCCAATTGAGTTGGTTCAATTGGTTGAGTCTACAGTAGGTCGTAAACTACCTAAAGGTGGTCGTCCAAAACCTCAATTTGCAAACTTTAAAGGTACTTTGATTGAGTATGGTACAAAACCACGTGAGGTTGGTTCAACTAAAAAGGATGAACAAGTGGATACTCCTAAAGTTGAGTCTATTGATGAAGCTAAAGGGTCAAAAACTTCTTCTAAGTCTAAACCTAAAGGTAAAGGTAAGTCTAAGTTAAAGAAGACTGAGGTAAAATCAAAAGAGTCCACAGAAGCGGTATCTGAGGTTGTAGCTTCAACTACTCAGGAGTCTAGTAAGGTTGTTGAATTCGAAGAGGTAGTTGTTCCTAAATCTGAAAGTGAGGGTTCAGACGTAGAGTCTGATCGATTTCCCGATTCAACTTCAACTGTGGAAACAGAGCATTTGGAAGTAACTGAAGTTGAAGAGGTGAATGTTCAAGAACTATTAAATAATTTGGACACGTTGACTGCTGAGTTAGATAGTCTATCTAAAGAATTGGATGAACATAAGTCTAAAATTGAAGTTTTAGCAAATGAAAATAAAGTATTGAAAGAGAAGGTAGATACGGCTCTTAAAGGTGTATTCTCTGCTTTGCGTTATACACTTAAAGAGAGTTTTAATCGTCTTTTTGGTCGTAAACAGAAATAAGCTTGGTATACGTCATGTTTGCAGTTGTAGAATTGATTTTAACGAACAGTCAGAAGATTACATTGAGTGCTGGAGATCAAATTACGATTGGTGCAGTTGGTGAGGACTACAAAGGGAGTTGGTGTTGTTTATCAAAGACTTCAGATAGTTCTTACCTTCGAAGGTTTTTAATTGGAGTGCCAGATGATGCACTGATTAGTGTCGGTCGTAATAGGGTATCCTTTAAGCGTTCTGAGGTTTTCTCAATTAAGGATGTAACTTCTAATTCTGATGAAAAGTAGCGAGAAATAGGTTGATAAGGTGGATTGAAAAATGGTACATCCCTATTATACAGAGAAGATACTTCCATTCTTGGAACAAAATAAAATTGTCAATAAGTTGGTGAAAACTCCTTTCTTTGGTACAGGTTTTGAGTTGAAGGAGTTAGCTAAGACCTTGAGAGCAGATGAAGAAATTCGCTATATTACTGCTTGTAAAAGTGGTGAAGCACGAGTTTTAGTTTGTGTTACCAATTTGCGCTTGCATATTTTGGATAAAGGTTTAATTTTAAATAAATATCAATTAACTGTAAACTTACCTCAGATTGCAAGTGTGCAAAGAGGTAGAGGTATCTTCTTTGGTTCTGTGGTTATTTCAGTCTTAGGTTTTGATGATAATATTTACCTTACTGATTTTTGGGGTAAGGACACCGAAGACTTTCAACGAATTTTGCAAGATGCCATAACTGATTATGGTTTGGGTCGTAGTCAATTCACTCAATCTAATTATTATCAACCAAATATAGATTTCAGTGTATATCCAACTAGAGAGGAAATAGCTTCAATGGATCAAGATTATAGACGCAACAATTACCAAATGAATAACCCAGCCTATAATTATTTAACTGGAGAACCTTTTACAGAAGCAGAACTATTAGAGATGGGTCTTGACCGTTTTGGTCAACCTTTGGAAAAGAAACAAGCGCCTAGTCAAACTCAAGCTCAACCTAGTCGAAGTGTTTCAAGACCAACTCAACCTAGGGTATCTCAAAATCAACGACAGTCTTTGCAACCTAGAGTTCCAAGACCTCCAAAGGATGTTTCAAATATGACGACACAAGAAAAGTTTGATGCGCTTGAACGTGGTGGTTGGTTTTAATTAGATTAAACTAAAAATTAGAGAGGAGACGTTGTCATAAGTGTTTGAAGATAAAGAGCTTTGGGAGTTGATGTCTGAAGCAGAAGATACTGAGTCTGCTTATGTGTCAGATATTACACCTTCTGAGATTTCAGATAAAAGCCCAGAGGTTCAACTTGAATATTATGAAAATCAAGTGATGGGGTATCTTCTTAGGGATTTCGACTCTCTAAGAGGTCAGATGGGGCGCTTGCAGAACGATTATTTCCGCAATGAGAATTATGTGCTTTATTCTATGTTGAAGAAAGTACAGATGGAAAGAGGTTTGTTGCTTGATTTAGACTACTTGAAAGTTTACTTGCAAGCAAACGCTTCTGAGATTGCGCAAGATACTGACCGTATTCAATTTGAATCTTATGTAAGTGAAGGTTCAACTGCTATTGAAGGTTTATTAGTTTCGGTAGTAGAGGTTTACCAAAAATATCGTAATCCTTCCTTCTTGAAAGAACCAACTTTTGAAGATGCTTTAACTCGTTTTAAATTGGTTTATGCTAAATTAGCATTTAACGATTCTTTGCAACAGGCTTCGATTGCACTTACTAACCCTATTCGTTCGCAGAGAAAAACATTCTTTGGTATCGAAGGTGCACTTGATTTCCTTTCACAGAAAGTAAATAGTATTAAGGCTTCCCTAGGTAAAGAGAACTCTTACCAATTGGTTTGTGCATCTGATATTGACTTTGAAGAGGAAGAATCTCGTAGACCTACTTTACTTTCCAACTTGCAACACTTACCAACTTTGAGTGAGACTATTGGAGGTATTTACACCAATACTTTTGCAGTCTTTGCAGCACCAGAAAAGGGGATGAAGTCAAAATTTGCAGTTCGCTTGTCTCATGAAATTCTCTTAAATGGTTTTGGTATTTGTTTTTGGGGTAAGGAAGGTGGAGCTGGAAAGGTAATGGCTGAGTTGCGTGCAACTCACTTTGATTACTACTACAACGTACAAAGAGGTCAAAACTACGAAAAGATTGCTGGTATCGACATTCAACGTGGTACTTTAGATAGTTCTGTTGCAGAGTTAGAAAAAATTTCTCGTATGGACTTGGTAAGTAACCCAAATTATGGTAAAATATATTTACCAGATTATCCGTTTGAGTTGGAATCGGTTGAAACGGTTCTCCGAGTTGCAGCAGAGGAAAAAGAGTGTAAGTTTGTTGTCATTGACTACGCACAAGCGATGGATAGCAGTCAATACCCAGATAAGAAAACCATGTTAGAGAAATTGTCTATACGTTTAGAGACTTTGAAAGGGTTGTTGGACATTTGTGTTTGGCTACCTTCTCAGTTAGCGACTGATGTTATTCAAGACTTAGGTAAGGGTATCCACCGTGAGTTGCGAAATGTTACGGCTGACTCGAAAGAGTTGACAAAATCGGCAGACTTAAACTTAATGTTGTATACAAATGATGCTATGTCTGCAAAGAATATAGCGAAAATGTACTTACTTCCTTCACGTTTAGCCGGAGAAATGGCTCCAATTTCAGTTTTTACGGATAAAGTGGCAAATAATGTGATTGAGATGAAAGACCAAGTGATAGAAATGCGGAACGGTGAAGCTGTCGTCTTGGACGTTGAGGATATAAATGTCTAAGTTTGAAATATGTGTGAGTGTCGAGGATTTAGCGCAGTTCTTTAAGGTGTCTGAGGACTATGTTCGTTCTCAGGCTCAGTATGAAGTCATGAAAGTAAAAGGGGATTTAGAAGTTATTTCTAAAGAGACTTACCCACGATTAAGTAAGGTGTTGTTTTCACAAGCACCTTCTTTGTGCGTTTATACTTTGGAGTCTGTGACTGGGGTTTTGAAGTCTATTTATGATAAGCGTGAATTTATAGATAAGTTTTTAGATTCTGAACCTAAGTCTATTGTGAAAGATTTATTCACAGGAGTATTGTATTATTGGTCAGATAGTATTATTTCTGAGTATTATCAGTTTGTAAAAGACTTACAAAAGCAATTATTATTTACATTAGAGAAGGTTGCTTTAGATTTTGATTTAGAACCCGTTCAACTCTATTCTTTGATACGTTACCTAGATTTACGTTTAGTTCCGTTGGTGGGTTCTAAAACTCAGCGCAAGGTTTATATTTTACCTAGTGTAACTTATGCTACTATTTGTGCTTATTTAACTCAAAATCAGTTAGTTGATTTGACTTTAACTGAGAGAGGTCGTTTAACTTCTATGGGAGTTAAACCAGAATATGTTAAAAGTGCAGGTACGTTTTTAAATAAAACAGTCTTGGACTATTTAAGGAGTTCAAACTCTCAAGGTTCGGTTGAAATTGAAGGTAAATTTTATGTTCCTTACACGACATTTTTAGCACAACTAGGTTTGAAACCTATGGATATTTCTAGTGGGTTGAAAACTTTGTTAGTGGATACTTCGGTATCTGAGGGTGAATTTGTTTCTTATGATTTTGTTCGAGAGGTTGACACCTATAAACAGAACAATGCAGCTTTAGATATTCGGTTGTGTTTACTTTGTTGTTTAGATTTATTAGATAAAGATACGGCTTTAACATTGATTTCTAGCTATGAGTTTAGAGGGTACTATAATCAAATTTTATCTCGTAAATTTGTACCTCTAAGCAAGTCTAGTTATAAGTATGTTGCAGAAAATTCTAAACCTTTAGTGTGTCAACAGTTACAGTTACCTTTTTATTCCAAAGAATTATTTTTACAGACTCTACGTGTTGTAGTAAGAGGTTTACCACTAGACACTACCTACACAGGGTATCTAAGTGTTTATCGTCTTGCTGAGTTTTTAACACAGTCAAGTGAAACTTATAAAGTACCTATATTTTTAACTAAACGTGATAGTGGATTTGAGGTTGCAGCCAATAAGAAGAGTTGGAACTCTTTAATTTCTGTCTCTTCAAGTATTATTCTAGCACCAGAGTCTTTAGTTTCCGAGGGTTTGTTACAAGCTTATTATGATTGGGAAACTAAGGAATATGAGTATATTAGTAAAGGGGTTGAGGAAATTTTAAATGGTTAAACAACAGTTTACAAAAGAGATATTAGATCAATTTGTAGAAGATTTCTACGACCTCTTTATGGAGGGTATTTTAGAGTTTACGAATAAGTACACAATTGTATATAAAGAAGAGTTAAACAGTAGTGAAGCTCGTTCGGTGATTGATTTAGGTTTGGCTTATGATTGGTTATGGATTGCTGAGATTGAAGGGACTCCACTTGTTTATATTGAAGTTGTGGATTTAGTAGTTCAAGAGTGTCTATTAGTTCACTATACAAAACAGTTGGGGTATTCAGATTTGCAAGCTGAAACTACAATCAAAGAGTTGAAAGATTTATATTTAGCTGAAGTGGTGCGTTTTTTGCACGAGTTGACGAATTTGATTGGTGAACAAGATAATTTGAGATCTTTTGCAGTTGCAAGTTTAGTAGATGAGCATCATTTACGTTTAGATAAAAAGTTGGTTCCTACTTTCCATTTATCTTTAACTGAGATGTTTAAATTGTTGGAAAGTTTACAACTTCGTCCTTATGGTTTTTGGGAGGGTCAAGAACATCATCAGTTCAAAGAACCTAAAGGGTATTTCGAAAAACCTCTTAAGGGTGTTCGTGTAGATGAGTTAGTTTCTGCAATTTTTATCAGAGGTGTTTATCCAAAAAGAAAGTCGGTGCATGATTAGTGAGTTATGAATATTCTAAATTGAAACAACCTTATTTGTTAGATATTTTGGAGTCTTATGTAGGTTCTAGGGAAATAACTTTCTTAGAAGGTTCAGAATCTACTATGCTTTACATTGGTGACTCTATGTTATTTTTAATAACAGATGGTTTTGTGCAATATGTTAGTGGTGCTCCGAGTCATTTATCGAGACGCAATATAGATATGATTAGAGATAAGGTACAGTCAGCAGTTACTTTGTATTGTACAGTAGTAGGTGGTTCTACATGATTGGTACTTCAAGAGTAAAAAGACGAACGGTTAAAGCTTCTTACCGTCAGTTAGAAGAGCAGTTGCTTTATCATAGAAACTTTATGGGTCATTATGATATAACCATTTCAAACTATTGGGATGTGGTTGTTTGCAAACATCAACCTAGATATTCTAGTTACAGATTTAGTGCTGGTAATAGTCGTGTCGTTTGTCCTTTCCATGAGGATTTGAAACCCTCCCTCGGTATCGTCAAAGATGGTGAAACTGGCATTGAAATTTTTAACTGCTTTGGTTGTGGTGTAAAAGGTACAATTATTGGTTTTCATAAGTTGTTTGCAGAGCAATACTTAGGAGAGCGGTATCCGAATGGTTTTGGCTACTTACAAAGTTTAGCTAAACTATACGGTATTGAACTAAGTGATACTATTGTAGAGGTTCAAGAAGAGAAGTCTAAATTTGACTTTTCAAAAGCTCCACCTTATACAGTTGCTATTCATAGAGAAAATGTGGAGACTTTAAAAGAGAAGTTCAACCAAGGTTCTTTATCTCTAAATGGATTGAAAGAGCAGTTGACCTTAATTACCAATAAGGTTCTCGAAGTAAAATCGTCTAAGAAAAGTACAGAAGGAGGAACAGTTTAATGTTTACATTCGATATGGAAGACTTTGGTGGCTCTCTTTGTTTTACTTACTTAGATTACTTCAAAGAGGGTTCTGAGCGTTTTGGTTTAAACCGTATTCTGGCTTTAGACTTGTCTAAAACTTCCACGGGTATCGCCTATTGGAACGGTCAAACTTTGGAAACCTTTAATTTAAAGAGTTCAATTAAAGATTTAGACAGTCCTTACTCAGTAGGTCTTCGAATGCAAGAGTTGAAAGATTTCTTGCTTGTGAAGGTTTTAAAAGGAGAAGTGGAGCTTGATATGTTGTGTGTGGAAGAAGCTTTGCTCGGAAACAACGCTAAGACCTCTTCTGTAGCTTACGCACTCAACTTCACACTTGATTACTTGTTGGCAGAAGGTGTCTTAAAGACTAAGCGGTTCTTTAGGGTATCCAACAAAACGTGGAAAGCTACCTTGCGCTCAGAAACAGGTTTAGCACCATTGAAGAAAGCAATTTGGTCGAAAGATAGTGCTGAAAAAGAAGAAATTCTCTTGTGTTTACAAGAACTAGCACATCCTTGGGCGAACAAATGGAGAGAATATGACTCCTTTGAGGTATATTTGAAGAGTGGCTACCAAGACCAACTAGATGCAGTCGGTTTAGCACTTCATTGTGTGAAGATTTATGGTTTAGACGAGAAACCGCAAGTGTTAAGTAGAAAAGCTACTGTTAAGGTTTATACAGATAAGGAAAAAGCTGAAAAATATGCTAAATTCCCAGTAGAACACATTAGTGGTATCCCCAAAAATCAAATTCACACGTGGGTTGATACTTGTGGGAAAGAAGAAGTTGAGTCTAAGTCTTACATTTTAGAAACTCCTCACCTTGGACGCTTTGGTGTGAAAGCAGAGGTCTTTGAAGAGTCTGATATGTATTACATTGTGGTCAATGTAGCTTTAGTTACAGTTTAGAAATAATAGCAGTTTAGTCCATTAGGGTACAACGCTTTGAGCTAGAAAGTAGGTCTATATGGCACTTGGTTCTAAGACAGAGTTGATAAGACAAGCTTTTCTCTATTTATTTGGAGAAGGTTATGAGAATAAATTAACAAAGTTCCCAGAAGATGAGGTCTTTCCTCAGACGATTAAGCATTTTGACCAACATGGTCTCCACTATTTACCTTCTGAGATACATACAGTTCAAGTTTCTAATGGTCAAAGTGAAGCACAAGTAACAGTTTCTTGTGCTATGTGTCATTTGTGTAGGTCTTTGTATGGTAAAGTAGAAGATATTCATTATGTTCTTGAATATCAACCAACACAATCAGGTCAAGCCTTGATTCATGGTTTGAATTTGAATGCAACAGAATTTTAGAAAGAAGTAGGTTTCTTAAATGGAGCAACATGTTTCCAGTATTAGAGCAGAGGTTTTACGACAACTCATAGGGGTCTCCGGAGGTTGGTTCGTTCGTATTATCCTTGTTTCGCTTATGTTTTGGTTTGCTTTTTATGTATATGAGTCTTTGGTAGATGGTACACTTAGTGGTCGTTTATCTTTGCTGAAGCAAGCTCTCTTCAATGGTGTGAAAGAATTTAAAGTAAAAACGATTTCAACTGCACCTTTCTTGTATTTTCTAGTCGGTATGATGTTGCTAACTGCAGGTTACACGTTAGGTTACAACATTTCGACTAACTATATTAGTGGAGAGATTACCTTGATTACAACAGTCGCAAGAATTACCAATTTCTATGCTTTGACTGTTTCGGTTATTGAAATGATTTTAACGGCATGTACGGCTTTGGTGTTCTTGTCTGCTGCAAGTTCTATTCGTAGAAATGGTAGAGAAGCTTATCAAGTAAGTACATTAGCTAAGTTAAACTTAAATCTCTTAAAGTTTTTTAGATTATTTGGTATCTTAGCAGTTATTTCGCTTGGTATTGCTTCAATGGTCTTTTGTTATTTGGTGATTAAATAGTAAGTGGTAGGCGCTTACTATTTTTCTTTTTAGTTTATTTTAGTTCTTGCAAATTGCTATAAAAAATGATAAACTAACAAAAAGTAAGTATATGAGAGGGTGGGTTTTAATTTGCAAACAAAATTGGAAGTTTCCCCATTTCTAGGTATAGTACCTAATGCAATTGATATAGGTACTCGACTTAAAGAATTATTAGAGAAAAAAGAGCAATTAGTAAGTAAACTGGATCGAGAGTTAGCCGAAGGTTCTTATACACAAAACCTTGTGGTATCGTATTATTTGTTGGAAAAAGAGTTACAATTTTTACGAGAACAGTTGTTACTTAGGTCTGAGGATACGTTATTAGGGAAGGATTACATTAAGTATCAAGATACTTTAAAAGCTCGTTTACCTAAAGGTGATTTGTATTTATTAGAAGAGAGTCAAAAGTCTACAGTTCTCCCATATTTAATGAGGTCAGAACCTTTTTACGAAGATTATGTGAAGTTGTTAGAATTAGCGGCACAAGATAATGTAGAGTTATACTTGGAAGTATTTTTAAGTAATAACAAAGTCACTTTGGTTTATGAGTTTGGTTCATTTCAACGAGCTATTTCTTTAGAGGAAGGTAGAGAAGGTGTAGATTGTACACAATTGGTATTGCCTTACTTGGAACGTAGAGGTTTGACGAACTTAGTTGCTTTGTCTAAAATACCTAAGAGCGCAATTTGTGGATATATGTATACTTCCATTGTGGATGAGCATTTAACACCAAATATGAGTTATACAAAGTTAAACTTAACACCTCAGTTGATTTCAACTATTCGTTTCTATGCTTCTGATTATGTTGAATTTGGTTTGGACTTCCCAACTAGGGAAGTTGAGTGTAAATTCTTGGTTGATTTAGGTTTTGTTACTTTACCTTATATTCGATATAATTTAGAGTCAGGGCAAACCATTCACACCATCGTGGAGGACTGGGTATCCTCGCTTGAAGATTTAGCTGATGTTAGTGCATTGTCTACAAATTTACGAGTGAGTGTAGTTAGTCATCATAGCAGTCGCTTTAAAGAGTTTGGTTTTGATAGTGTGGTTGTAAATCCAATTTTGTGGTCTATAAATCCTCAGAAAGCGAAGTTACAATACATTCATTGGAAACAGACTTTAGAAGGCTTGAGACCTTTTGCAGTAGTTTCTTATCTTGATGTAACTTCTCAATTAGAAGTACAAGGGAAATTGTATAGAGGGTTTTATGAGTTTGCGACAAGTCAAGAGACGTTGTTGAGTAAAGCTTTAGACTTAGGTGTATATATAAAAAATAATGAAGACTTAGGGGTAGAGGTTTTAGGTGATAAAGTGTTAGAATTGCCTTTAGATAGCCCATTGGACATTCTAGTGCTAGGTTTAAAACCAGAGAGTTCGATTTACTTTTGGTCAGCGCCAGAGTTAGGTATAACTACGGTGTGTGACTCATTAGGTAGAACTGTAAGTCAATTGTTAAGAAAGTAGGTTCATGTGGATAAAGATAATTTGTGGGGAGATTTGGATGACTTAGAGGTTGGTGTATCTTTGAGTCAAGAACAAGCTCCAGTAGGAGAAGAAGTAGCACCTTATTCAGAAGTTGGAGAAGAAGTTGTAGAGTGGTCACCAGAAGTCTCAAAATCGCCCAGTTTCGATTTAGAAGAAGTAGGTGGGGAAAATATAACCTCAGAAGAAGAACGCGATACAGAGCAAAGAGGAGCTTCTGAGAGCATTTCTGATTTAGATGAACTAGAGGTAGAAATACCAGTAGATATTGTAGGGGTCTCAGAAACTTCTTCGGTACTTAGTCCATTTGAGGATATTGATAAGATTTTAAGTGGGTTGAAGTACGACCGAGAGTTGCGTATGGACTTACCGATTGAGTCTATTGTAATTACGGAGTTTGATAAGAAAGCTCGTTTTGCAACTAAGAATGGTTTGACTGCATCGATTGAAGACTTTGGTAGGGTTTTAAATCCTATTGATGTCTTGGCTTTGCCCTCGGTAGATGGCGAAGAAATCGAAATGTATACATTGATTTCAGGTCTTCGTCGCGTTTATGGGGCTTCAAGAAATGGTTACAAGACTATACCAGCTTTTGTGTGGCACTTTGCAGACTATGAGAAAGCACAACGTTTAGTTCCTTTACTTGGTTTGATTTTAAATAAGCAGCAACAACATAGTTATCAAGAAATTTGGAACGGACTGTCTACCTTGGAACATGAGTATGGTTTAAAATTCTCTCAAATTGAGCGCTTGTACCCTTATTTGGAGAGTGGAGATATTCTGAAATTGAAAGAGGTCTGCAGTGAGTCAGATACTTACCCAGAGCCTATGACTGAGTTGTTTGCAGGTAAGTACACTTTAGATAAGGCTTACAAGGAGTTGGTAAAACAACGAAAAGAGCGTGATGTACTTGAGGAAGAAGACCATAAAGGTATCCTTTCTTCGACTGAGCTTGGTAAAGAAGCAGTAGTCTCTGGGGAAGATGGAGGTTCAAGCTCTGAGAGTGGTTCAGAAGAGAGTGAAAACTCAGGTAACAACAAACTGAGCGCCCAAGAAGTAGATGAACTTCTTGAATTGGCTGATAACTCTATGGATAATTTAACTTTGGAAAGTGCTTTAGAACAAGCAGATGCAGTCGATAAGGGTATTGTTCAAGACCGTAAAGGTGACGGAGATGATGATTTAACACCAGAGGTTAAGAACAAGATTAAAGCTCGCGATAAAATGGTTTGTCAGTGCTGTTCTAAAGACAAGGTTGAAAACCAAGGTGCTTTCTTATCTCAGTTGGTTGTTCACCACAAAGTACCTGTTCACGCTGGTGGAACAGATGATGAAAAGAACTTGATTACCTTGTGTATTGGTTGCCACCACTTATTGCACACTATGGAGAAAATGGGTACTTTGACTACAGACAAAGAGCATTTAGACACTATGGATGAAGAGTTCCGTAGACGGATTTTAAATGCTTGGTCTCTTGCTTATATTGCGATTAAAGCAGGTGAGAAGAAAGGTTATTCTCGTAAGGAAAGAGCTAAGAAAGCTCAAGAAAGTCTAGGTCATAAATTCCCCGGACAAGATATTAAGAATGACTTAGCTTTAAGAACTGCGTTAGATGTAAGTTCTAAATAAAATTTAAACATAGAATAGGGTATGCGGGATTTTTCTGCGTACCTTTTTTGATAAGTGGTAGATTAAATCGAAAGGTTTTACTTAGTCATGAAATTACATAAAAATTTACTGCGAGAGCGTTTTGCAAATGGTGTTGGGGTATCATTGACTTACAACCCAACTAACGGTGAGCGTTTTATCAAGTCTTTGTTTAATGCTTTAAATAAGACAAATACTGACAGAGCTTTTGTAATCGATGATGTTATGCAAAAGTTAGTCACTTACTTTGATAAGAAAAACTTGGATTTTTTCAGCACTGAAACAGGTGGGAAACAACCAGACTTGGAACTCCGCCAGATTGGTGTAGTGTATCGTCATTCTCCAAATGAAGTTCCTACTATGGAGTTGAACTCTGATGAGAAAGTTTGGAGTGAAGAAAAACGTGAGTCTTATGTAGGACAGATGAAGAAATTTGCCATGAATGCATATTACAATTGTGAAAATGGCATTTTCTATACTTATGTTTATGGCTGGTTCAATAAAGAGAAAGAAGACTACAATCATATTTTCTTTATTAGTAATGATGCAGAACCAAAAACTCGCTCTTCTCACTATAAAACGCTTGTCCAAAAACTTTCTATCACTCGTTCAACTGGTTTTAATTACTTCTTTAAGTATAGGTTTAGTATTTACTATGCCCCACAACTGTCCTCAGTTTTGGACTTCTTAGATCTGATTACAAAAGAAGTTGTAGCTACAAAGTTGAAGAGTTGGGTAGATTTTAACTCACAACAATTTATAGCAGGCTATGATGCTTCTAAAAACAAAGCTAGTTACACAACTCGGTATCCAAACTTACCTCAAGACCGTCAAAGTAAAGAGTTTAAAGAGGTTGTTAACCAGAGTTCGCTTGACTTGATTTATAAAGCATTTATGCGTAGTTTGGCAAATTATTTGATGGGTTCCCCTGCTAAGAACAAAACCATGCTTAAAGTCATGGCAGAGTATTTATATGAGTTATACTTAGATGACTTTAATATTACTCTTATGGAAGAGTATGATAGAGTTCAAAAGTCGGACTACGCTAAGTCTTTTGAAACAAAGCGTAACATCCCAACTAAAATTCAAGCTGCTATGGATTCAACGAAGTTCTTAGAGTATGGTTTCGGCTTTGTGGAGTTCGATGAACAGTTTGACTTAGAGAAATTACCTGATATTGAAGAACAATGGGGTTTAATTCACAAAGCTTTACCACATTCAGAACAAAAACCAGAGTTACGTTTCCGTAAGATTGAGCATCGGAAAGCTCACGGTGTCTATTTCCCAGCTTTTGACTGTATTACGATTAGTGTTCGTAATGTAAATTCTATGCTTCACGAATATGGACACCATATTGATTTTACTTACGATAAAGACCAAAACTTATCTATGTCTGACGAGTTCCGTCCACTCCTTAAAGGGTATCAGAAAAATCTCTCGGACGGTGGAGTTTATAAAGGTTCTATGTTGAATTACTTCTTAACTCCTACTGAGGTTTTCGCACGTGCTTTTGAAATTTACTGTGTGACGGTACTGCCTAGAGTGAGCTTTACTGAGAGTTTAGCTGACTATGACCATAAATTTGAATACCAATGGTTGATTCTACATACGGAAGAAGTATTGACTTACTTTGATAGTAAGTTCCCACACATAAGAGAAGAAGTAGCTAACATTCAACAAAATGAAAAATTTTCTACTTTAACGTATTTAACTGAGGGTACAAAAGAAGAAGAGCTTGCACCAAATCAAGTAAAAGCAGGTGGTTTTACTATTACGATTGAAGAGGGTGCAGGTAAGTCTGCTCTTGAAGGTAAAGAGTTAATTCCAATAGGTCGAGATAGTAACGGTATTTTAACACATGCAGTTGTAGATAAACCAAGTAAACAAGCAGAGGACTTATACAACGGTATCTCTATCTCAGATGAGATTTTAGATGAGGACATGTTTGAAGAAGTAGCTTTCCTACTTGACCCAGTCTCTTTTTCTGATGGAACTACCTTTGGTGGGGTTGTTTATTTAGTTAAACAAGATAAAGGTGTTGTTTATCAAACATTTAGAGCAACTGATAGAGATTTTGCAACTATTGAGAATTTCATTACTGTATTGCATGAAGATAATGATTATTCTGCTGAAAAGAGTTACTTGGTTGTTAGAAGTCTATTGACTGAAAAAGCTCAGAAACATGGACTTAAGGTTCAATCAGTAACTAAAGGTATCGCTTCTCTACGTTTTTCTGATTTTAAGGATGTAGACTTTGGCACAAGTCCAGAGGATAGAGTTACAGCAGTAAATAAGTTAATGGGTAATTTAGTTAAGTCTTATGCAACTTACTTAGAGAAGAAGTCACAACGAGCTAATGATAGAAAGTTGAAAGACTTATTCAAGAAGAAAGCTCATGAAGAGATTGCGAAAGACAGAGATATTTTCGGAGAATCTTGGAATTTTGACTTTGTACTTTCAGAGTACGATGAAGCAATTTTTGTAGAACAATTACCTAATAATAAAGAATTGGTTAAGAAACATGCTCAACTTGTAGATGAACTATTTATTTATTTGTACCCAGATTTGGGTGGTTCTCACTCGGACTATATGAGTAGTGCAGTATACAAAGCTTTGGTCGATAATGATTTGTGTGTGCATCTTTATTTAGAGGGTGAATTACGAGAATTGGTTAAAGCTAAAATTAACGAAACGGCTTTAAATCCAGGAAGAACATTTAGTAGACTAGCTGAGTTAGGTTTAGACTTAACTGTTGGGGTGTGAAGATGAGAATTTATAAAACTTATAGAAATAGCAGTGGTGAAGTTTTAAAGATTGTTTACGATGAAGATGCAAGTAACCCTTTATCGAATGCAGACACTTTGTTCAACTTATATACTTGGTCTCGTAAATATAATTCTATTCAAGTTAATCCATATCGTACTATGGAAGAGTTTATAGATACTTATTTAGGTGAAGGTTCTTTTGCTAGATACAGAGAGAAGTGTATTGACTCAGGTTTAAATTCCGTAGGATTTGCGAAAGTCCTTTGTGAGCAACTAAGACAGCGTAAGGGTATCCTCGCTTTTCCTATTCTTTCTTACAATCATGGTGATATTCAATACTATTTAGGTGATAATATTGACCGTTGGGATGGTGCAGTTTCAGGCTTTGCTTGGGTTGCTAAATATAAGGTTTATCAAGAGTTTGGTGTCTCAAAGATTAGCTCTAAATTAACAGAGCATTTAAAATCGCACATTACTAGTGATTTAGACTTTTACAATAAATATGTTAGAGGTGATTCTTATGGTTTTGAACTTTATGGTTCTGATGGTAAGTTCTTAGACTCAGGTTATGGTATATATGATCAAGAAGATGAACCAGACTATCTGTTCAACACAATTTTAAGTTTTTTGAGTACAAAAGATAAGTCTTTTGTTGAAGTTAATGATTAAAGAGAGGTTTACCTCTCTTTCTTTTTCTTACATTCAAGAAAGTTATTGCAAATACTTTTTAGTTTTGTTATAATAACTCTATTATGAAAATTTAGGAGGTCTTGATTTTATGAAATCCAGACAAGAAATTAAAAAGCAAGCAAGAGATTTGATTGCAAAAGACAACTTATGGTTAGCTTTAGGGTTGCCGTGTTTGATACTTGTTTTAGTGGATTTAGCTTTTGCATTTAGTGAAAGTGCCACAGGGGTATCTTCAGTTATCTCTGGACTAACTTTGCTCTATGAACTATGTGCAAGTCTTTATGTCTTTGACCTTTTAACGAAACAACATCCAGTAGGAAAACAGTTAGGTCGTAAGATTTCGGACATGTTTAGTAGTCTAACTGCTCATACTTTTAAAACAGGCTTACTAGTTGGTTTTATGATTGGTTTGTGGTTCTTCTTACCTTATGTAATCGGTATCGGTCTAATTGTCGCTGCTTTGGTGTCGAATGGTTTTGGTCTACTCTTTTGGTTTGGAGTTGCTTTATTACTCTTTGGTGGCTTTATCGGTTTGATAAAAACTTACGAATACACTTTAGCAGTTTATCTAGCAAAAACAAATGAGGAGCTTGGTTTGTTTGCACTACTTAAAGAAAGTAAGCAGAAGATGAAAGGTCATAAAATGACTTTGTTCGTACAGAACTTGAGTTTCTTTTGGTGGGGTCTAGGAGTATTTGCAACAGGTGGTTTGCTTGGACTTTATGTTACTCCGTATGTAGTTGCTTCAACAACCTTTTTCGCAGTAGAAGTCTTGGGTATCCACAATTCTGATGAACCTCAAAAAGATTTAGAAATCTTTTAATAACAGAGTGAAAGAGAGCTAAAGCTCTCTTTTTACTTGATTTAATAGGGTTTTTGTGATATAATAGAGAAAATTTAGGAGGTTTTGTTTATGAAAGTCAGTAAAGAAAAAGCAATAGTAACATTTAATTATCCGTATCAGTTGTATGGAATTAGTTTTGCTCTTGATGAGGTTAACTATGAGCATCTGTATAAAATGTTTATTAGGTATTGTTCTCGTTATGATGGTTTTGCCTTTAGCGTTTTAAGTAAAAACCCCGATTTCAGCTATTTCACCAAAGATAAACAGACGGTGCGAAGCCAGATAGATTTGATTTTCAATGAAGTATTAGCTCTGGACTTAGATGCTGAAGGGTTTTGTGAATTTGGTACGATTGAGTCCGACAACGGTGTTAAAGTACATGTTTGTTTTAGCAAGCTTTCCGATACAAGTGGTAGAGTGACTAAAGAAAATTCTTTTGCAGCACCTGTAATTCTGTTTGAGTTTAAACTTTCAGTACGTGGTGAAGATCGTCCAAAAGCTCGATTTCTAATGACCATTACAAAAGAAAAAGACTTGAAGCAAGGTTTACCTGATTGGGGTATTCAGTATGAAGATTAGTAAAGAAACCGCAATAGTAACGTTCACTTATCCGTATCAGTCTCATGGGGATAGCTACTTTCTTGACGAAATTAACTACGAAGATCTGTACAAGTTTTTCATTGATTATTGTACTTACTTTGACGGATTTGCCTTTAGTGCTTTAACTTCTAACACAACATTTGCTGATTTTACGGAAAACAAAGAGACAGTGAGAAGTCAAATTGATTTGATTTTTAATGAAGTATTAGCCTTAGATACAGATGCTAAGGGTTTTTACAAATACGGTACTGTAAAGTCTGAGAGAGGTCTTACTGTAGATGTTTGTTTTAGTAAGTTTTCGGATACAGAACCTAGAGTCGTTGATTATGGTTCTCATATTTCTCCTTTGATTGTCTTTAAGTTTGAACTTTCTTTTCTTGGTGAGAAACGCCCAGAATCTCGTTTTATGATGACAGTTACGAAAGAAAAAGACTTGAAACAAGGTTTACCTAATTGGAGGTAATATTATATGTTTAAATTATCAAACGGAAAAACATATTCCCGTTTAGAGATTTACTGCTTTGATGACTCGCTAGGTTATATAACGAAAACCCCACAAGGGTATCATTTTACACTCGTCAAGTCTGAAAACCTCCGCCACAAGTTCACTTTGCTTAATTTGAGTGAACAATCTACCTCAGAAGAAATAAGAAACTGGATGAAGGGGTGCTTAACTATAACCGATTCACGCGCTAATAGAAGTGAATGTTATCCAAGCTGGTGTCGTACAATGGAAGATGAGATTTCGGTTTATTCTCACTTTCTTGATTGTGATATGAGGAGGTGGGAATATGTTTAAACCTACCTCAAGTTTAGGGTATCAACCAAAATACACTTCTCCTAATGGTGGTTATTGGTACAAAGAAGATTTTAAAGGTGGGGAAGCTTTTGTGGAAGTTTTAGTTTCTACTTTTCTAAGGTCTTGTAATTATATGACTTCTAAAGATTTTGTACCTTACTACTTTAAACACACTTCAGTTGATTCTTTTGATTTAAGAACTTGTGTGTCTTCAAACTTCTTACAAAAAGGAGAGCAGTTCATTTCATTTAAAAACCTTTTGTCTTTAGTGCATCCTCCTACGGATACTTTAGTAGGTTTCGACTCTAAATTAGACTATATTAGTTCTGTTTTCCAACAAACGGTCGGTCAGTCTTTCCGAGAAGAACTGTTAAGGTTGTTGACGCTAGATGTTATGTTTAGAAACACAGATAGACACCTCTCCAATTTCGGTATTATTTTAACTCCTAACTGCTCTATTCGGTTCGCCCCTATATTTGATAACGGACTTGCTTTAGGGGTCTCAGAAGGTGCTTATTTTGATTTAGACAACCTTATAAAAGGTTTCGGTTATAAAATTAAACCTTATGAACTTGCGGTATCCACTTTATCTCCAAAAATTGATACTTCTTATTTTCCGTTTGATGTCCTTTATTTTGTTGAGGTAGTGGATAAAAATATTCCTAAGTCCAATCTATTGTTAGGTTTCTTAAATTTGTTGGTTTTGTATTATCCGACTGATTGCAAGGGTAGAGACACTAAAGAGGTTTTAGAGTCCGTATTTGGCGAATTTAGTAGAAAGAGATTTTTAAATGACTGATCAAGCTATGTCTAACGCTCAAGGTTTCAAAGTTTGGTACAACAATAGAAAACGAAGTAGTGTGGTGCTTTTAACTTTAGTTCTTATCTTTTTATTGACTAGTTTCTTACCTAGTTTTATTAAGAACTTCCCAACTTTAATTACCTATGTTTTTGGATTTTCGAAGGTTAATGCTTTTGTTCCTTTAAAGTTTACTTATTTTATACGTTTTAGCTTTATTTACTTGGTATCCGTTGGTTTTACTGCACTTATTGAAACAAATGAACTAGAACCTTATGACAATTTGACCTTTTTAATCTTCTCATTATTTATGGTTTTAGTAGTTGTAGTTGTTTCTTTAATAGGTTTCCTTTTTATTTCTGCAACGGTTCCAACTAATTTAATTAAATAAGAAAGTGGTATTTAAAATGTTAACGAAGATTTAGACGAACTAATTGAAGACTACAACGAACGCTATCGCAACGCAAACGATTGGGTATTCTACGCTACAACAGAACTTGAACTAGAAGAAGCAAAAGCAAATAAAGCTCAATTAGTTCACGATTACTCTCAAGCTCTTTACGACTTCTTATGGGACAAACTTCCTCAACTAACTGCAAAAGATTGCATTGCTTTTGATTTAGTGCCTTATGGGGTGTGGAAACGGTTTAGTGGAAAATTTGGTTTGATTTTAAAGAAAATTAAGGAGTAATCTCCTGTAAATAAATTTGTTGACAAAGATAATAACTTGTGCTAAAATATACTCATGATTAAATTACAAGACATGGCTAACCGATTAGGTGTCAGCATAAAAACATTACAAAGATGGGATCGTGAGGGTATTTTAGTAGCTAAACGAACCCCAACTAATAGACGTTATTACACAGAAGACCAATACTTGTCTTATGTAGGTAAATCTCAACCTAAAGGTTTAATTTTGGCTTACACAAGGGTATCCAGTAGAGGTCAAATAGATGATTTAATTTCACAAACAGAGTTTTTAAAGCAATTTGTAAATGCCAAAGGTGAGATTTTAGATGAAGTTATTTCAGATATAGGTTCTGGTCTTAACTATAACCGTAAGAATTGGAATAAATTACTTTTAGATTATGTAGCTAAAGGTTTGGTGAGTAAAATCTATATCACTTATAAAGACCGATTTGTTCGTTTTGGTTTTGATTGGTTTGAGCGCTTTTGTAATTACTATAACTGTAAAATTGTAGTAGTGAAAAATGAAACTACCTCACCACAACAAGAATTGGTAGATGATTTAATTTCGATTATCCATGTGTTTTCTTGTCGTATTTATGGTTTGAGAAAGTACAAGAAGGAGTTGAAGGACGATGAGAGCGTACAAGACAGAAATAGACCCAACTCCAAGTCAAATTGAGTTGATACATAAGACTTTTGGGTGTACTCGATATATTTACAACCAATTTGTATCTGAGAACTTAGAGAATTTAGCTTCGGATAAAGACTTTATTTCTGCTTTTGACTACTCAAAAAGAGTCAATAACGATCCTACTACACCTACTTGGTTAAAAGAAGTACCAAGTAAAGCAGTAAAACAAGCTTTAATTTATGCAGATAGGGCTTTTAAAGACTATTTTTATAAACGCAATGGTAAACCTAAGTTTAAAAAGAAAGGTTTAAGTGAGAGTTTCTACCTCATAGGAACTATAAAAGTTGAGCGCCATCGTATATTTGTACCTGTTTTAAAGTGGCTTCGTTTGAAGGAGTTTGGCTATATTCCTAAGAACATCACCTCTGTAACAATTTCCATGAAAAATGGCAGATATTACATTTCTTGCTTATGTAAAGATGAAATTGATGAACGTATTCCTTTGTCTGACTACAATATGGGTATCGATTTTGGTCTGAAAGACCAATTTATTACAGAAGATAGAATTATACCTTCTATCAATAAGTCTTTGCGTATTAGAAAATTGGAACAACGTTTACGAAGAGAACAAAGAAAGTTGTCTCGTAAATATGAAGCAAATATGGTCGATAAGGTTTACTATCAATCCGGGGCTAAGAAAGGTCAACTTAAGTCTTATAAGTGGTTGAAACCTTTATCTGAGTGCAAGAATATTCAAAAGCAGAAATTGAAAGTAGCTCGTATCCGTGAGCGTTTAACTCGTATTCGAACGGAATATAATCGAAAAGCATTGCGTTCTTTAGTTTTAGAGCGAAAACCAAGCTCTATTACTATTGAAGACTTAGCAGTGTGTAATATGATGAAAAACCGTCATTTGAGTAAAACGATTTCAAAAGCGCAGTGGTATCAGTCTCGACTTTACTTAGAAAATTTGTGTAAAAAGCTAGGTATAAAATTGAGATTAGTAAGTAGATTTTATCCATCTAGTAAACTATGTTCGGATTGTGGTTTTAAGTATAAAGACTTGAAACTAAACGAAAGAGCTTGGACTTGTTCTAATTGTGGTAGTAAACATGATAGAGATGTTAATGCAGCCATCAATTTAGGACAATGTAAAGAATATACTGTATTGACTGCAGTTTAAATAGGTCACTACCGTGGGTTACACGGGAAGTTAAGTTTGTGGACTGTTATATCAAATGAAAGTAGACTTTGCAGTTCAAACTGTAAAGACAAAATCAGACAGGATGAAGCAAGAAAAGTTCTAAAATAATTTAGAAAGGTCATGAAATATATGTTTGAGTATATTTTGTGTAACAGTTGCATAATGTTCGTTAAACATTTAATTTCGTTTTTGGTTTGGGTATCCACTATTTTTGTAAGTTTTTCCCATAATCCTTTTTCAACTCTGACTGTTCCATTAGGAACAAATCCATTAAATGTAGATGATTCTAAGGTTGTAGCTTACTTGAAAGATAATCCAACCGTTGAATATACTTCTAACGTGGGTTTTGTTGATAAAGATGAAGACTACGACTTAGCTCGTCTTATGGGTAAAGTAGTGGTAGATATTCGGTATCGAGAGAAACACGTAGTTTCTGAAACAGATTCTTTAGAAGAAGTTCAAGATAAAATCAATAAGATTAAGTCTGTAACCTCTATCGACTCTGACGAAGTAGCTCTTGCACTGCTTGGTAATATGACAGAAACAGTGAAAGTTTCAGACTAGTAGTTTGATGTCCTTGACAATTCTTAATAGTTGTGCTAAATTATTTAATAGACCATATAACAAACCTAAGATTGAGTGAGTAAATAATATTTCTCGCTTTTTCTTTTTGTTGCATAATCTTAGGATTTGTGGTAAAATAATACAAATTAGCAGTTAAAATTATAGTTAGAAAGGAGAGTGTGATGTCAACAGTAATTACAGTGAAGACCTATACTCAAGCAACGGTTGGTAAACCTATTGCTTTAATTGAAACTTCGTCATTTACAACAGAAAGTTTGCGTGAAGCTCTATTTTCATATTTCACAAAAATAGATGAAGTTACGTTACGAACATTTATGAGTGAATTAAATCGTTACGGGGTTGCTTATTTAACACATCAAAATTTGTTGATTCAAATTAGTTATATTGGTGCTTTCCCAGAAGTAGATTGGTAAGAATAAATGAGTGTAGTAGAGAATAAATTAAAAGAGATAGGGGTATCCTCAGAGGTGTCTTATCTTTTTCCAAAACTTTGTACTTATTGCGATTTGGATTTGGGGTTAAGTTCTGACTTAACTGTTTTAAAATGTCCAAATCCTTTCTGCAGAGGGTTATACTATCAACGTGCAGTAACTTTTTGCGAGGTGTTAGGTTTAACTCAGTTTAGCTATAGCTTTTTTGAGCGTTTAGTAACTGAATTTGGTTGGAAGTCGGAGTTTATTTCTGAATTTTACAACCTAGATAAACTCTTGGTTGATATTTCAGATAATGAGTTTCGTTCACGTTTTGAAGTATTTAAGTCTGAGTTACAGAAGGTAAAAGAGAGTCTAACTTTAGAGCAGTATTTAACTTCATTAGCACTTCCGATGGTTGAGGATATTATTCCTACGCTTTGTGAACGCTATGATACATTGGACGAGTTTTATTCAGAGCTTGATATTGTATTGGACTTTGATGGTTATTTGACGATTTTTGGTTTGAGTATAGGTTCTGAGGATTTGATACTACGGTATCTCGAAATTTTCAATATTTATCGAAGAGATTTATTAGGTTATAAATTGTAGTTTAGACGGATGAGATTGGTGGTGAGCATAAGATGATGCTTGTAGTAGATAAGCGTTTTGTGGTTTTAGAATGGAAAACTACAAACCCAAACGTTTATATCGAGGATACAGTTGATTTTGATACGCGTATTGAGTTAACAAGAAGATTGAATAAAGATGTTTATGAAGTTGTAGTGGAAGAGATTCCAGATGGTGTTTTAAAGAATTTGGTTCATGAAAAGGTAACAGTTTTAGTAGTTCCAACGGAGGCTACTTTAACTTACTATGAACGAACAGGTAAAATTCCTGAATTTCTATTTGTGGAGAATATCTTAGGTGGTTAAGTTAGGTCAAAAAGGACAAGAATTACTGCAGTATCTAACTGCGTTCTTCGATAAATACGTTGAAGGTGAAGGTTCTCTAAGTGTCCAAGTTAATTCAGAAGAAACAACAGAAGAGCAAGCTTTATTTTTAAAGGAGAACAAAAAACTCTTAAAATCGGTTGGGTTACTAGATACAAGTCATTCTGTGAAAGACTTAGGTATGTCTAAACAAGAGCGAGAATTGGAGGGTTCTTTTTACACTCCTTTAGTTTGGGGTAGAAAAGCTCATGAACTTCTAAGTGACATTCCAAATTTGGAAGACTATGTAGTTTGGGATGCATCTTGTGGGACAGGAAACCTTTTAATTAAATTTCCTAAGTGTAAGCACATGTACTTATCTACTCTTCATGAAGAAGATGTTCACTTGACAAAAGAGCGTTTTGAGAAAGAGCGTCCAGACTTAGAAACTACTGTTTTTCGATTTGATTTTTTAGGTTCTACTGACTCCTTATTGATTCAAAATTTCTCAAGACAACTTCCAGAGGGGTTGCAGAGGGTCTTACAGAACAATGAAAAGCTCATCATTTTGATGAATCCTCCGTACTCCACTAGAGGTGTATCCACCCCAGTCGCCAAGCGCTTAAGTTCTTTGAAGTTAAAAGGTTACGCAGCAGACTTATATAGTCAGTTCATGTGGCAAGTAAAGAACTTAGTTCAAGTACATCACTTAACTCAAACTGAGTTAATTTGGATGGTTCCAGTTTCCTTTTTATTAAACCGCAGAACTTTTGAGGTTCGGAAAGATTATGCAACTGAGTTTGAGTTTCATAGTGGGTTTATGTCTCCTTTAGCTGACTTTCAAGGTAGTGCTAATGTAAGCTCAAGTTATTTGTGTACTACACGTTGGTCTACTAACCTCAAAGGCACAAAAGATTTGGTAGAGTTACCTGTATATTCTCCAAATGGAGACTTTCTATACAGCCAAGCATTGTATTTAAAAACAAGGAGAGAAACTGCAAGTGACTGGGTTAAGAGTATCCATACTAGAAACCATATTTCTTTACAGAAGATTGATAGTAAGGGGAATATAGTTTCAAATGAGTTGTCTCCCAGACAATATACTCCTTTGGGGGTATTTCAATTTTCAAGTTTATCTTATTTGAGTTTAGCTAAGAACTTAATTACGACTTGTGAGATATTTAGTATGGAAAGTCGAGCTACAAGGTCAATTACAGAACCGTATTTCCCAATGTTGACTTACTTATACGCTCTGAAGTTTACTAGAGATATCCCAGTAGAAGTAGCAACTTCCCAAACCAAGATACCTAAGTTTGATGAGATATGGCAAAAGAGTTACCCTAACTTTGCTCTGTTATTCTTTATCAATCGAGAACTTTATGGTTTGTCTTTAAGGGATGTAGGTTACATGAACAAGGATAATTATGTTAATCCTTTCTTCTTTGTGTCTGAAGAGAAAGTAAAACAAGCGATTGAAGAGAATACCGATTTGGAATCAAGAACTGCTTTGTTAAAAGATTATAACCTATGGGTATCCAAAGGTGCTTGTCTTCCTTTTTATCGAGAAGTGATCAAAGATGCTTTGAACTCGAAGGAGTTATTACCTTTGTTTAGAGAGGTTTATGCACACTTGGAGGATTTTTATTTGAGTGGTATCCGAAATCGTCGAGTGGACTCCGAAAATAGACTTACAAGCGCAGTAGATTTAGGATTCCACCAACTAAAAGAGTTGAAAGAAGTTCCAAAATCTGAGGTTTCTTTGTTCTTAGAACACCAAAGAGAAATGAAAGCAGAAGTTGTAAAAATGCTTCAAACTCTCAATTATGAAATATAAGAAAAGTTCCCCTAAAACTTGACTGTTAGGGGATTTTCTGCTATAATGGAATTTAGAAATTAGAAAAAGAAGGAGACGGAAATTTGGCAATTCATTTAGATGATTTATTAAACCCAGAGGCGCAGTTCGCTTCTGTTTTAGTCTACGGCAAAAGCACTCGGTATCTTTCCTTGGTTTCCAACTTGGTTAAGAAACGCTTTCAAGTAGACTCTTCTTCAGTTATTCGAGTAAATGACTTAAATGAGTTACCAAAAATGGATGCATCGATTCAAATTCGTCCGTTTCGTTCTCCTTACCGTCTTTTTGTTGTAGATGAACAAAAAACGGAGTTAGCAGAAACAACTGTAAAGTTCTTACAGAGCATTGTAGGGTTCACACGGTTAGTTGTAGGTTATAAGAACTACAAACTCTTTCAAAATGTTCGATACAATAAAGAATTGGTAGACTTCCAACCAGATATTATGTTCAGCACCTATATAACTCAGAGTGAGTTTCAGTATATTTATGATGTGACTACTAAAGCAAAAGGTTCTGTGAAATTATCTGAGAAGATGTATGGAGTCGTTACTAAGCGGTATCTTCGAGACATTGATGCAGTTTTTACGATTTTATCTAGTTTAAAAGATGGTATTGAAATTAGAGATAATGCAACTTTGGTGCAATTAGCTGGGGTAGGTTCTCTTCAAATTGAGCGTGTGGCTTTAAGTATGTTGGTCTCAACCACTAAAACGAAGAGGGGTTTGAATCAATACAAGAAGAAACAACTGCAGAGTTTATTGGAGTTGTCTCATCATAGGAGTTTTGAGACAGTCCGTAAGTCTCTGTTAGAGTCTTTTAAGGCAATATTGATATTAAAAGAGTTGCTAGTTGAGGGTAAGATTTACCCAGAGATAGGTTTGTTACCTGATATGAGTAAGTACAATAACTATCGTATAGGGAAGTACGCTCGCTTTTTGGAGCAAATTGATGGGTTGTCTATGGTTGAGATTGTAAACTTTATGTCCTTGGTGGGTAGTCGTAAGTGGTCAGAGGAGTTCCATGTAGTTTTCTTTGTTTTGCAAGCAACTAAGTTAATCGGAATAAAAAACGGAGGGTTTGTACAGTGAGAATAAAAGCAGTTAAAATGGGCGATTATAAAGCAGACAAAGGATTGCAGTTAGATGTAAATACCTCGTCTGTCTGGCAATTTATTGTTTCCGAAGGGGGTTTTATCTTTTTAGACTGGTTGAAACCAACTAAAGAATATGTAAAACCCAAAGTGGATAATAAAGTAGGTTTCTTTAATTTGTTGTCTATGTTAGGGCAAGAAGATGAAGAAGAAACCTCTTCTTATGATGAGAGTTTCCAAGTAAACCCTTCTGTTTGTGCTATTGGGGTATCCTTAAATGAGTTTCAGTCTGATAAAGACAAGTGGCTTTCTTACGGTGTTCCTATCTTTGTTTCTGTTGATTTAGTATCTAAGGATTTGACTGAGGTGGTTTCTTGGTTACAAGAGAGTGATTTAGTAGATGAGGTCACTTATGTACTAGATTTAGGTCTGAACTATACTAGTGTTCATGAATTAACTAAACTCTTGAAAGAACGAAAAATTTCAGAAGAGCAAATTCGTTTAGTGGGTAATTGTGTCTTTAAGTATAAAGGGCAGAATTATTGTGGGTTGTTCTCTCCTAATTGTGCTAAGAGTTATAAGTTAGATTGGGTTTATGACTCGGAACCGCATAAAGCAACTCAAGTATTTCTAAGTAAAGACTCTTCAAGAGAAGTTCCTATTGAAGACTGTACCTACCCAAAGGTAGTTAGAACAGGCGGTATCTAATGTTTCTAACAGGTTGTTTTATGGAAAGTATGAACACTACTTTATCTGAACATAGTTTGGAGTTGGTGGGTCAGTATTTACCTAAAACCAAACATATCAACTATGTCAAAGATTCTTTATACACCTTGGTAACGAAGCGTTTGGATAAAGAGTGGTCAGGTATGAGCGAAAAGCAATTTATTTATACAGGGTGGGACGAAAGCGTTCGTGCAAGTGTTCACACGAAGTTAGATAAAATTCGCCACGGTGAGTTTAATATTGGAGTTCGAGAAGATGGAGAGTCTAAGTTACCGTCAGGAGTTGTAGATGAAAATACGTTGAGTTCTGAGATGTCTTTAGTTCCTCAGTCTGTTCACCGTTGGGAAGTCTTCTTGAATAAACTAACAGTAGACACTTTTGACTTTCGAGTAGAGTTAGCAGAGTTAATTGAAGAGTACAATAGGGTATCCAGATTTTTTGAGAACACTTATGGTCTCAATTTCCGCCTACTGTTGAAGAAAGTATTAGAAGGTGATAGAGATAGTCAAGAGTATTTGGTAGATATTCTGTCTGAGGAAAATGATAAGGTCTTTGTAGAGACTTTAGGAGAGTTGCTGCACTATGATGAGTTCAAGGACTTTATTTATAGTGAAGTAGACAAGAGCTTGGAAGTGGGTGTCTTATATGAGTGAACCGTTGATTTTAAACCCTTACTCCAAACAAGTGAACTTAGATAAATCTTTGCTCTTAGTAGTAGCTCTTGATTTAAGTAAGAAGTGGTATCCACTCGCTCGAAAATTGGGGTCTTATAAGACTTTAGAGAGTTTTCAAGATGTGATTTTAAATCGCCTATTGAATTTAGAAGATATTGCATTAAGTCACTTAGAAGGCTATGTGAAGCATATAGCTCGAAGAAATATCAGTCAACCAACTGAGGTTTTGGTAGAAGACTTTGAAGTATATGACTTTGATAAAGATTTCTCCCCTAGCACTGTAAAGAACAATAAAGGTATTGAGTCCTTTTGGTTTAATTGGTTAGATTCATTAAGAACAAAACCTTTAAAACCTTTGAAGAATGAAGAAGAGTTGCTTTATTTATTAAAAGCAGTATTGATACTACGCTTTATTGAGTCTAAAGGGTTGATTGAACAGTTCACTCTTGAAACCAACTCAGTTTCCTTGCGGTATCGTACTTGGTGGTCACAATTCTTAGTGTCTTTAGTAGGTCGAGTAGGTTTGCCTAGTGAAGAAGTGGAGAAGAGAGTTTCTACGTGGCTTAGTTATTATCTGCAGTGTGAGAAAGTCTTAATTGAAGCTAGTCTCCTTTACTTGAAAGTAGAGAGTCATTTAGTAGACAGTGGATTGTGTTATAAGAAACAACCGATAAGAACTCGTATGAAAGACAATAAGTTGTCTGTAAGTGGGTCTAACTCTTACACGATTTATAAGTTAGATACAAGTGCTTATATAGACAAACTCTTTGATTATTACTTTAGAGATAGTTCGGTATCCCACAGTTTCCGACTTGACTTAGGTTCTCAGACCTTTTATAATATTCCCTACAAAGGTTATGTATTGAAAGGGAACTTGGAAGAGTTGATTTTAGAGACTCTTGCAAGTTGGTTGGTATTGAACTTTGACTGTCGCTTTATTGGTGTAGTTGGTTCAACTATGTATTTAGAGTTTAAAGAAGATAGTGGTGAGTTCCCAGTCTTCTTAGTGTATTTCAAAGAAGTATTTCAGTTTGATTTAATTCCTTGTGGTAAGGAAGTTGTGATAGAAAGTTGAGGTCTTGTCGATGTTACAAGTAAGTGTAGGTCAAAACAATGGGTTTATGACTTGGGTATTCTATGCAGAAGGTCGCTTAGTTGAGCGTAAGTCTGTGTCTGTTCCTAGAGAAACAAATACTCAGAAGTTGATTGAGTTCACAAAGGAAGCTCTAACTTCAGTATTAAAGTATTTAGACACGCAAAAACACCCATATAACACAGAGTCGGTATTGTCTGTGGAGGTGGGTCGTAAGGTTATTGCTCGTTATTTGAATGAACGTTATTGTAATTCGATTTATGTGAAAGATTTGGAAGATTTGTTGAAGGTCTTTAACCGTCTTCCAATCTCGGTCGAAGTTGAATACAACAAAGAAGCAGGATTTTTAATTGCAGACCGTTACAACAAAGAGAAGTACGTAACTGAGCAAGCTACAAAACACACTTCTGCTTTGGATTGGTTTGATGAAGTGGAAGAAGAGTAAGTTCTTTAACGATTTTGGAATAAATTTGAAAGGAGATTTTTGTGCTAACCTCAGAGATTAAATTTACTTATAAAGGTCAAGATTACAACTACAAAGGGTATCTGTCCGATTTGACTCACGGTGGTCTCTTGCGTTTAGTAGCTCAAGACGGAGTTTCTGCTCAGATGCTCATGCAAGATCAAGCAGAGCAGCTAGGTAGAACGTATAGAACGGCTACCTTTTCAAGAGCATCCTTTACGGTAGAGCGTTTGATTAAACCAAAGGTTTTATTCGGTGAAGACGGAGTCGATTTATCTATTGCAAAGTCCTTCCAAAAACATCCGTCCTTTGCTTTGTTTGCTTATTTGTACGCAGTATATAGCTACGCTAAAACCCTCAAAAATGAAATGAGGGGTAGCAAAGGTTTCTTAGCTTTGAGTTTGAAAGAGCTTGAAAATGTAGAAGACAGAGTAGAGTTTGAAGTTCCTTTTGGAAAAGGTGTTATTGAGCGTAAATACGGTTTGGTTCGTTCTTTGCGCTTTGCAACTCAAGATTTAACAAGTGGAACGTCCTTAGAGTTCGGATTTATAGAGGATTCTTCCTTTGAGTTTCTACCAAACCAAGAAAGGGTATCCCTTCTTGGTTCGGACGTTATTCGTATGGACTCGATTGGTACGGCTTATAAAACGGAAATTTCGAATAATTTAAGAAGACAGTTGTTAGGTCTTCCTAAGATTGAAGTTGTAACTGACTTGAAAGGGTTAGAAAGTTCTGTAAACCCATTCTACACCACAATGGCAGAAGTCATTGAAATAGAGAACATGAAAGCCAAAGTCGAACAACGAACCCCTCGAAACTTTGAGTGGGTGCGTGAGCGAGTTCTTACTGGAAAGTACAAGGTTGTGAAACCTCATGAAGTGGAAGATGTTTTCAAGCAGTTGGAAAAAGATTACAAGAAAACAAAACTCACTGCGTTCGATACGGAGACCACAGGTTTGGATTTTACTTTTAGAGGGTTTTATGGCAAGGGTTCGATTATGGTAGGTGCGGTGTTGTCTGCAAAATCCGGAACCTCTTACTATTTCCCTTTAGCTCATAAGAAGTTCCCAAATGTCTGTGGTGGTGATATTGAACTATTTGTAGAGAAATACTTGCAACCATATTTAAGAGATAAAAAGGTCGTAGCCCACAACAACATCTTCGACTGGAAGGTGGGGTATCGACATGGTCTGGTCTACGATTGTTGGCTTGACACACTTGTTGCCATGCGTAAGACTTATTCAGCAAGAGACAATGAAGAGTACGGTTTGAAAGCTGTAACAGATAAGTTCTTGCATAGAGAAGCGGTAGAGCTTGATGATTTGACCAAGTGTGGCTCCTATGAAAAATGTGGTGGAACCTTTGATGAACTAGAAGAAGAGCTTGTAGCCTTTTATGCTTGTCCCGATGCGGACAATACTTTATGTATTGCTCTTTATTTCTTGGAAAACGATATTTTAGGTAAGTCTGGTTTTGATATGATGCAAGCAGTAGTGCATGATAGTCGTTTTACTTGCGTGGCTGCTTATTCTGAGTTTTATGGGATGCACTTGAATTTGGAATCCGTTCCTCAACTTCGCTTGCACTACGGTAAACAGTTAGTCTCAGAGTACCGAGATTTGTTGGAGTTCTTAGCGGTTCATGTACCTCAACATACTGAGGATGGTCTCTTTGCAATTCAAGCAAAAGCGAACTCAATGGTTCTTGGTTTGGACTACGACTTACCAGAGGGTGAAAAGGTTCTTCACTACAAGTTTGAAGATTACCCTAATGTGTACATTGCACAAAAGAGCGGTTACTCTGTAAACTCTCCAATGAACAAAACGATCGCTTACGATTACCTAGGGTATCCCGAACAAATCAGTAAAAAATCAGGAAATTCCACTCTTGATAAGACTGCTTTGAAGTTCTTGAACAAAGGTACAAAACCAGACAAAGAAAACTTCAGATTGAGCTTTGAGGATTTCGTTACTCGCTCTTTGAGTTTGCTTTCTTCTTGGTTGGGTCATACTCAGAGTAAAGAGAAGTTAGCTGAGTTGGAGAAAGATGAAAGCCAAAAGAAATTGGTACGTGGTCTCGCTCGTTTAACTCGTTTAGTGGATAACAGACAGTTTGAAGAGTTAACAGACTTAGATAACGATACTCTTCGTATTGCAACTAAGTATATCTTTGGAGCAACTTTCGGGTACAAAACTCAAATTGAGTTTGAAGGTGAGAAAGGTTTCCTTGTAAAACCAGAGGAAAATGCACCTATTCATCCATTCACGGTCATTTTAGAGTCTCCGCGTAACACTGCTCGTCTTTTTACCAACTTCTTAGATAAAGTTGAGGAAAACTTTATTGAAGGGTTCTGTTTCCCAGCGATTGATATGTTCAAGGTCACAGGTCGTTTGTCAACGAAGAAACCGAATATTCAAGGATTTGATGATACCATTAAGAAAGAGATGACAGCTCGAAACGGCTATTACATGGTCGATACAGACTACGCTTCGAAAGAAAACCGAGTAATTGCGATTATGTCAAAAGAGCAATCTTTGATTGAAATGTTTAAGGATTGGCGCAATGACTACCACCGTTTCCAGTCTGCTCGATTGAATGGTCTCTTGCAAGAGCAGGTAACAGATAAACTTCGTAAGATGTCGAAAGGTTTGGTATTCGGTATCAACTTCGGAATGTCCGATATGTCGCTTGGAGAAGTCCTCTTCGGAGAGCGTACAAGAGAAAATGCTCGTAAGGCAGCTCAAAAGAGAGAAGAGTTCTTCTCATTCCAACGTTCGGTTGAAGGTTGGTTCGAAAATAACGTTAAAACTGCATTGAGCAAAGGGTATTCAACTACGATTTTTGGAAGCAAACGCTTCTACAACAAGGATCGAGTGTCCAAGAGTCAGATTAGACGTTACGCTTTGAACCACCCAATCCAAGGTTCGGCAGCGGATATTTACAAGAAAGGGATGGTTGACCTCTTCTCAGATTTGAAAGAACAAGGGTATTTAGGCAAAATCTTGCTCACTGGTTTCATTCATGATGAAGCTACGATTGAGGTTCACAACACTATTCACCCTCATGTGGTTCTCGGTCTAATTCGCAAGAACCTTATGGTTGAAATTGAGGGTGGTTGTCCATTGGACTTAGGATTTGGAGTCGGTCATTCTTGGTACACTGCAAAGAAAACAGAGTGGCAAGTAGGTCTCCAAGAGCTTATGGAATGGAACTTAGATGCCTATGATTGGGACGGAGACATTGATAAGTTCATGGTTTGGGCGGAAACTAGAATCCATGAGTTCAACGCAGAAGATGTTGAGAAAAAACTACGCTCTACTACCTTTACAGAAGATACGATTGAACAAGACCGTGTGTTCCCAGTAAATTATGCTTTGGAGTTGAACAAGTATTTGTTAGGTGAATTAACTAAAACTGACCACAGTTGGCAACAAGCCAGCGGTATCCTCGACTTCCCAGAGAATTTTGAGGACTTAAGTGGAGGTGAGCGTAAAGAGTACATTTACTTGCACCTACCTGACTTACACATCCACAAGCGTTTGCAACTCTTTTGGAATATGAGAAAAGGCTTTGAGCAATCTATTATCATAGAGTACCGAGACTTGTCTGACTTAGAAACAGTTCAAAAGAAAGCAGTCGCAACAGAGAGTCAAGAAGCAGAAGAGAAGAAAAAAGAGCGTGAGCGTAAGGTTCAACTCTTGAAAGAACATTTAATGGACTTTGGTTCTAAATTAAATGCAGATGGTTCTGTACTTTACTTGCAGTATAGTGAAGGTCTTTACGCAGAGTTAACTACCATGCTCTTACAAGATGATGGTTCTGTTCCTTTGGTTAAAGTCATTCTTTACTTGCAGAGGGAAGATAAGTTCACTCAACTCACAGGAGTCGGTATCCCACAAGCGCTACTTTCGGATGTAGTTCGAACTGCTCGACAGTTTGTTCTGTAATTTGAATTTAAACCTGTCTGAGAGGTCGTATTTTGGCTTCTGAGCGATTTTAAGATTTGGGAGGTAAATTTATACCTCCTTTTTCTAAACTTCGTTAGAGAGTAAATGAGAGTTTTTAACGAATATGAGGTGAAAACCTTAATTCTGTCAAGAAATTTTCTTTTGTTTCTTGCATTTCAAGGTTTTTCATGATATAATTATAGAAATAGTTCGTAACAGGAGATTGATGAGTGCTAGATGATTTATTAGATAACTTAGAAGTAACAAGCTCTGAGGAGCTTGAAGATAGAAGTGAATTAGATGAACTAGACGAATTAGAAGTAGGTTCAACAGATTCAATTAAAACCAACGAAGAGGTTGTAGCTGAGTTACAAAGCAAAGAGAAACAAGTAGCTCGCATTGGTTTTGAGTTGGAGAAAGGGTATCCACTTTTTGAAGTGCGCCTAACTCCAGATTCTCAAATGTCTACAGTCACTATGGATGCGATTAAAGGTTTGATTTCGTCAAGTACAAGAGATACTAAAAACTTTGAAGACTTTGAGAAAGAGTCTGAGACAGGAGATAAATCTGTTGAAGTATGTATGACTTTGGTTCTTGCGATTGACCCAAACGAAGCTCCAAAGGAAAAAGTGATTGGTTACTTCAAGAAAGAGAAGTTGCGCCATTTGTATCAGTTAGTGCGTAATTTAGAACATAAATTTTATTTGGATAAAGACCGAGTATTTTCAGGTCAAAAAATGTTAGCAATTTTGTAGAAGCAGTGAGGTTTCGGTATCAATGGTTTCCGTAGCAACAGAATTTCCATATACACATGGGTTGAAAGAGAAGTTTAAAGGTCTTTTAACAGATGTTACTTCTTTCCAACAAGAACAAGAGAACTTGTTAGAAACAAGTGTAGATATGATTGAAGGTGGTTCTAAATACAAACTCTCAGTAACTTTAGAAGCACAAGGAGAGGTGCAGACTATTGGTTTGCTTTGTGATGATGTTTCTGCTTTGGTTTCAGAGTTTCGAGCTATTTTCCATCAGTACTTAGGGGAAGGCGCATCTCTTTACAAAGTGGTCGAAAAGCGCTTTGGAGAAAAGGTTGAAAGTAATTCTTTGGATGCAGTTTCTTACTTGGTGATGGTTGATAAAGATGTTTATTGGAATATCTTTGTTACCTTGACTTACTTAGGATAAAGCACATGAAACAATTTGATTTATTGAATGAAGTAGCAAAAGAGGGGCGAATTTCTTCGCTCACTCTTTCTGTATATTTAGTAAGTGAAGTAGACCCTCGCAAATTCTTCCGAGAGGGTGTAAAAGTCTCATCAGCAGTTAAGATTGTGCAAGCGCGCGCACTCTTGGGGTATCATAAAGCTTACGGTGAGCTTATTACAGAAGGGTTTATCTATGTAAGTGTTCCAAAAAACCAACCATTAGGGCAGATAGTTCACTTAACCGGAACTCTAAGTCCAGTAACTTTTGAAGATTATTCCCCAGAGCTTTCTTTATTGAGATTTGCTAAAGTAGACGGTCGTTGGGTGATACGAGCTTGTGTGTGTAAGTCTTATAAAGAAAGTCCTTACAAGGAAGATTTAGCAGTGCGAACTTTGAAGAAATGGCCAGAGGTTCCTTATGCTTTAACGAGTGCTTCAGGTTTGGTATATCCTCGGACGATTGGTTTTGATAGGGAAGTTTTGTATAGCGTAAACGATGAATTGGTAGAGAGTGAGTTAGAACATTCTAAACCCCAGTTAGGTTCAACACATTTACCTTTAACTTCAACTCAAAAAGCAGTCTTAGAAGATATGTTGACATTCCCAGTTCTCCAACTCCAAGTAGAAAATGAAATGATTTTGGAACCAGAAGTTTTAGGGGAGTGGTTGAAGTCTCAAGTAAAGGGTCGCAATTTGCGAGTTTTTGATTTGCGAGGTCGGTCTTTACCAATGAGTGAGGTATTGAAGAAATTAAGAGGGGGAAGTGGTTTCACTTTAGATACTCAGTTCGTGCTTCTTGTGTCGCAAGTAACTGAGGGTATCCCTTATATTCAGATAGGAACTGTGAGGTAGTAATTTGGGAACAGTAAAATTTTCGAATAAAGACAGTCAAAATATCTTGTTATTAGAGTTATCTAAGAAAGAGAAATTGGACGGTTCTATTTATCAACAACTGCTTTCTAGTGGTTTCTTATATAGTGTTCCTATTCAGTACAATGAGAAAAAACAGATGGTTCGATATGATTTAACAGGTTTGATTTCTCTAAAGGTACGTCTAGGTTCTGCAATTACGATTGACGAGTTTTATTTACTGTTAGCTAATCTTTATCATTCCTTCTTAGAGTTAGTAAACAACTTAGGTGTACATCCTTCTTTGTTAGATTGGTCACCAGATTTGATTTTCTTGGATGTAAAAGGGAATATTTACTTCACAGTGTATCCTCTGGTGACAAAGACTGTTGAAGGTAGTGGTTATTTTCATTTAGTGAGAACTCTAATTACAAAAGCTAAACCATTTCAATCTGTGGATAATCAAGGTTTAGAAAGATTGAGAGGTTTTTTACAAGCGGTTGAAACTGGTGCTTCGGACAGTGAATCTTTCATTTACAATTTAGGTTTGGAGTCTTTGAAATATAAGTCTGAGAACTTAGGTGATTATCAGTCTCCTCAATTGAAGTTGATTTTAGAGGGTGTTGAAAGTATTGAAGAAGAGCTTAAACCAGAGGTGATAACTGAGGTTGTAGGTGGGGTTGAGTTGGATTTAACTCACTTAGACACTGAGATGATGGAACGCACAGGTTTGTTAGATACTTCCTCAGATGATGATTTGGAACACACCACTATGTTAGAGGGTGATGAAGGTCAAGTAGCGCACTCTATTGGGTATCTTCTTCGTTCCAATGGTGATTCTTTTGAATTAGATAGTCGTAGTGGTGTTGATACTTGGGTATTTGGTAAAAGACCTAAGTTTGTTTCAAGTGCTGAGTTAGGTTTTTCTTTGTCTGATAATAAATTTATCTCAGGGACTCATTTTAGAGTAATTTATGAAGAAGATGAAGATAGATTCTACGTTGAAGATTTGGGTTCTACAAATGGTACATGGTTGAAAGACTCGACTTCTCAAACTTCGACTTGGTTAGATTCTGAACGTTTAAGTTTAGGAAAACCTAAGATTATTAAAAATGGTGACACTATTCGTATTGCAAAAGAGGAAGTGCAATTTAAAGTGAAAGAGGTTTAAAGTGAGACTAGAATATTATTCCGATAGAGGTGGTTATAACGGTACGTCTCGTGTGCGTGGTTACCGTGAGCACAATGAAGATACAATTGGTTGTTTTCAATTGGATTTAAAAGGTCAGTCTGCATTACCAATTTATGTTTTAGTTGTTTGTGATGGTATGGGTGGAGGAGTTCGAGGTAAATACGCTTCGTCATTGACTGTTCAAGCAATTAAGTCTGTGGTTGGTTCAATTACACCATTTGATGAAGATGATGTTGATTTACTTCGTTTAGTACAGAAAGAAGTTTCAAAGGGTATCCGTAAAGCTCACATGCGCTTGTGTGCAGAGTACGAAAACAAGTCAACGTGTGCAACCACTTGCTCGGTTGCTATTGTACAAGGCTTTGAGTATTGTACTATTCAAATTGGAGACACAAGGGTTTATGAATTAAGTAGTCAAGGGTTGACTTTGAAAACAGAGGATGACTCTTGGGCTTTTAATAAATTGAAATCAGGTGAAATGACTGAAGCTGAAGTTCGAGTTCATAAGAATAGACACATGATTACAAAAGCAGTGGGGGTTTACCGAGGTTTTCGATTGCAAGAGTCTGATGTTTATACTTTACAAACAGGTTCGGGTATCCTAGTTACCTCAGATGGTTTCTCGGAGTTGTTAACAGAACAAAAGGCTAAGTTAATTTGGTCTAAGGAAAACCAACTAGAGTCTATGTCTAAGATGATGGTTGGCGAAGGTCAAAAAGACAATATTTCGGCAATTTTTTATATGCCTTAATATCGGTTTTATTAAGTAACAGTAGAAGTAGGTAGCAGTAAATGACGATTGATATTAAAACTTTAGGTAGAAAACAAGGCTCATTCCTTTTGCAAGGTATGAGTGTGGGTAAAACTCGCAACGATTCAGATATGTTGCAAGGTTCTATTATTGTACGAGGTGGAGACTTTGTTCGCTTTGTCTGTTTCGACAATTTGATTGTGTCTCAGTTTAAAGACAATGGAGTTACCAGTATTTATGTAAGTGATGGTGATGTAACTATTCAAGAGTACAATGATAACTTGTCAGCTAAGTTAGAAGGTATTCGTAGCTTGTCTTCGGACTACAACCCTGCTGAGTTTATGGAAGTTATTGATCCAAGTAAAAATGCTCATGAAATTGGCGCTTTGGTTCGCAGATTGATGACGGAGAAAGGCGCCCAGTTGACTTTACACATGTTGAGTGATAGAGGAAAAGAATTGAGTGTTGCAATGGCAGCTCAATACGGAGGGTATCATGATGGCAAAGTTGGTGGTTTATTAAACCATATTCGTAAGCTCTTGCGTTATGCTGAGGTTGCTATGACTGAATACGAACTCCTCCACACTATGAGTCCAGAAGAGCGAGATTTGGTAATTTTGGGCTTGGTAGTTCATGATTTTGGTAAGATTTTGGAATTGAAAAACGGTGCTTATACTGAGATTTCGATTGTACCTCATACTTATTTAGGGATTGAGATTATTTCTAAGTACAAAGACTTGATTGAGCAGACTTACAATGAAATGTTTTACCGTGAATTACAAGCAATTATTTTAGAGCACCACGGAGAGTTTGGGGAACGCCCTAAAACCGTCTACGCTTACCTAGTTCATGTTATTGATTTGCTTGATTCAAGGGTATCCGGACTTCAACGAAAAGTTGAAGGGTTGGAGTTAGGTGACTCTACCTTGGTTTCCTTTGATAATTATAAATTGCAGTTTAATCGTTATGATACAAGTAATACAGGAGCGTTCCCACAAGCACCTAAGTCAAGTTCTGTTGCCCCTATTTCAGAAGAAAACTCTGAAACTGTTGATTAGATTTTAAGTTTGTGGTACAATACCATTAAGTAGAAAAGTAAGAGGATTTAATATCCTCTTTTTCGTTGATTACAACGAGATTGTAGTAAGAAGGTGTTTGATATGTTTGAAAAAGAGAGGGTAATACCTAGAAAAGCATTGTATTTTTTAATAGGTTTTATGTTTCTATTTGTAATTATTTTGGTCTTACTAGCTAGTTATTTCAGTCCAGTTAAAGAGATTGCACCTAGTCAAGATCAGGAACGCCAACAAACGATTGCGAAGGGTGTAACAGACAAGGATTTATCTTTTGACCAACTACCAAGTATCAACTCGGTATCTGAAAGTTCGCCAACTACTGATTTTTTGTATACGAAAGAATATCAGTTAAGTCGTTTGGAGAATAAATACAAGTTATCGGAGTTAGATTCTGTTTTAACTAAGCTGGGTGAAGAATTTACTTTAGTACAACCTGTAGGTAAAATTGAAGGTGATTCTAATTTAGTTACTTTTCGTTCTCCGAACTATGAGTTGACTTATTCTTTAACTAAAGGTTTGGTTGGGGTTGGCTATAAAGGTTCTGTAAAGTTGGATCAAGTAGTTCCAAAGTTGTTTGGAGGTAAACAAGTCCAAGAATTAGAGAGCAAAGGTTACGCTAAAGAAGAGACAACTAAGACAGGGTATCATTACTTTGCACACCCTAAGTTTCAGTTAAATTAGAAAGGGGAATCTATGAGAAAACAAATTGCGTTATTAAGTTTATGTAGTATTGTGTTAAGTAGTTCTCCTTTTATGTTGAACTCTACACGTGTGTTAGCAGAGGAGAATAAACCAAGTCAAACTCAAAGTGTGGTGTTAAAGACTTTGGAGAGAGAAAAAGCTGAGGTAAAAACACAAGCTGAGAGGGTTGGTTTCTTACCAAGTGTCCTTATGGCTCTTTGGGTTCGAAACACTGATTTTGGACTAAATCCAAGTGCGTTTTCGGTATCCGATTTTGTATCGGAATTGGTAAATAGTGATTCAGAGTTAGCTCAGAGGTTATTAGAAACAGGTAGCGCTGATGAAGCAGTTGCTTTGTTGTTTAAGTATAAGTATAGCAATGAGAATGATTTTGTAGGTTCTATGAACTCTGCTCTGTCTTTATCTTATGTAAAAGGTTTAGATAAAGAACTTTATTATAACGGTGTTAAACCTTTATACGATAAAAGTGAATTAAAGACTGGGAAACAACACAGACTGTCTTGGGTATCTTTAAATCAAGATGCAGATTTACCCAGTGAACAGTTAGAATCTAAAGCCGATAGTTCTCTGGCTTTTGAAAGGGTTGGCGAAAAGCGTTTAGCTGAGAGTGGTGAAGTACGTTTTTTACTACCAACTGAGAATAAACATTGGTGGGAGTTTTGGAAAAAGGGGTTGTCTGAGAGTAAGATAACTTTTGAAAAGGAAACGGTTAACGCCCCTCAAAATGTTCTAGCTATTGCAAGTGTGTTTGCTAAGAAGTTAGGTTGGTCTTTTGACGGTGCTGGTACAGTTAAGACTTCTAATGGTTTATATGCAGTTGGTTCAGACAGTCAAAAAGTGCTTGTGAACAAGTTGGGTAAAGTTGTAGCAGTTTGGACAAAAGAAGCAAAACCTTATGGTTTTGAAGGGGTTCAACAGATTGTTAAAGGTGCTAATGGGTATCTCACAATCGGTTTACGTTCAAGCAGTTTGTTAGAAGATACACCAAGTGTTGAGTTTGTTTTGAATAAAGAAGGTAAAGTAGATACAAACTTGTTACAACTCAGCTCAACTGAGAAGGTTGTAGGTACATTTACCTTATATGATGTAGGAACTCGTTATGTAGTTGTTGAAGATAGTTCAACAGATACTTATAAAGTTCTCTCAGAATTTGGCGGACAAGTCGGTTCCTCAAATAAAGACGATATTAAAGGTGGAAACTTGGAGGATTTAGCAGTTTACACTCCAATTAAAACGGAGGTAGGTGTTCTATGGCTTCAAGTTTAAAGAAGAGATTGTTGTCTGGTGCTTTACTAGGTGCTACGATACTAACATTAAGTGGTTCGGTATCCTCAGTCTTTGCAGGTTATACTAATGTTGAGGATATTTCAGAGGATGGTTGGAAAACTATTCGAGGAGCAGCAAAGAAAGCAAAAGAGTTAGGTATTTCTCCAGAAGCTTTCTCTGGGATGATGGGGAACGCCAATGAGGAGTCTTCCTTCGATGCCACTTTGGAAGAAGCAGGGAATGTAGCTAGTAGAGGTCTTGGTTTATTCCAGTGGACAGATACTAGTGGGAGTCCTCGAAGAACCCAATATGAAAATTGGGTGAAAGAGAAGGGGTATGACATTAAAGACCCAGCTACTGCAGGTGCAGCTTCTATTGAGTACATGAATGAGGAGATGCAAGGAAATTCCGATTTTGGTGCCGGTTTTTGGTCTAGTTATATTCATGGAATTTGGGGTAGAAGTGACTTAAATCAAACTTCTAAAAGTTATGATGAATTTAAAAAGGCAAAAGATGTAAAGGGTGCAACTTATGACTTTGTAGCTGCTTTTGAGAGACCCGCAGCCGATACTTTAGATAAACGAGCTAAAATGGCAGAAGCTATTTATGAGAAAATCAAAGATGAATATGGTACTTCAAACGGAGACGACAGTTCAAGCTCTAAGAAGAAAGAGTCGGTATCAGACAATTTGAAACGTTGGTCTGAGGAAGATATTCCGAACATGCCTAAAGACCGTGACTATGGTAAAGAGGAACGTGGTTTCAAAGATCGTATTGATAAGATTGAGAAGTTAAAAGGTGATGAAGCCACAAGTATTGCTAAGTGGAAAGAAGAACGTGATGTTTCTATTCAACGAAGAACGATTAAAGGTACTCGTTTAGTTGTAATGGTGCTTTCTATGATTGCTTTGGTGTATCCTTCATTCTTGCTATTTGCTTATGTGTTTGACTCATGGTTTGTTTATGTGGACAGTCCAGCTATGCGTTTAGTAACTTTTAACCGTAGAGCTATTGAGCAGAACAGAAATGGCTCTGGTGGTTTATGGTTTGCAGACAAGAAAGAAAATGCTCGTTTGAAGACAAAACGTTTAGGTTTAGGAGATACTTTGATTTGGGCTGCAATTTTCAGTATTGTAGGTGTAGCTGGTGTCTCTGGGTTAATGTATGAAACTGCGGGAAGTATTTGGCAGTTTATTGCAGATTCTTGGGGATATTTTCTCAATGGTTAGAAGAGTTAGGAGTAGATTAGATTGGTTAGAAGTGGATCAGTTAAAACGTATTTAAAAGAGGGTGACATCATTGACAAGTCTTGGGAAGTGATTAAGAAGATTGGTCAAGGTGGGACTGCAACTGTTTATTTGGTTCGAGATATTGAATTGAATCGGTATCTTGCATTGAAAGAGGTTCCAGTAAGAAATACTGCGAAGGGTAAGTTACAAGCTAAAGCAGTTATTGCTGAGATTAGCTTGTTAAAAACCTTGAGTCACCCTTCCATTCCTCGTATTATCAAAATGACTCATGATGCTCATTCAATTTTGATTATTATGGACTATATTGATGGTTATTCTTTGCGAGATATTATTCGTAAGAAGAATTATATTCCAGAGTCTATGATTATTCAGTGGGGTGTAGCTTTGTGTAAAACCTTGCGTTATTTACATAATCATGAGCCTAAGATTATTTATCGAGATTTAAAACCACATAATGTCATGATTACAAATGAAAATCATTTGTACCTTATGGACTTCGGTATCGCAAAAGAGGTTACGCCTAATTTTGATTATAGTAAAGAACCAAAGTTGGGTACATTAGGTTTTGCAGCACCTGAGATGAGTGCTGATGCAGCATGGTTTGATGAGCGTTCAGATATTTTTGCTTTAGGTAGAACTTTATTTTTCTTAGCGACTAGAAATAGTCCTTCTGTTACACACATGCCAGATGGTACGCCTATTCCGATTTTACCGATTCGACAATATGATTCATCTCGTTCAGTTGGTTTAGAAAAGATTATTCTGAAATGTACGGAGAAAAACCCGGAAGACCGGTATCAAACGATAGATGAAGTTCTTTATGATTTAGAGCATATTGATGAAATGTCTGAAGGGTTCAGAGCTAAGATTAAGCGCAGAGCGAATATGATTTATTTGTTATTTATAACTTTAGTTTTAGGTTTTGTGTTAGTTGGGGGTGGCTTATTATACAGTCGCATTTCTGTTGCAGATACTTATAAGCAAGCTTTAGCCGCAGGGAAAACCTCTCAGTCTATTGACTCATTGTTGAAGGCTAGTAGTATTGCGCCAAGTGAGGTTGAACCTTACTTAGAGATGGTGAAGATTTATCGAGCTAGTGGTCATTTTACGAGTGAAGATGAGTTTCAATTGCTGGGTGCTTTGCAAACAAATATTCCAAGTTTGAAGGGTAAAGAAGGTGCAGGAGACTTGCTTTATCAAGTAGGTCAGTTGTATTGGTTCTATTACCCACAGAACGGTCAAACAAAGTCAGTTTCTTGGTTTGAGCAAGCTAAAGAGTTTGGGGTATCTAAAAAGAATGCACACTTACTTTCAATTTATTTGGAACTTGGTACATTCAAGAAAGGTATTTTAAGTTCGATTACAGACAACTCTGATAGTGGTATGTATAAGACTTATTGGGACGCTTTGAGCGAATTAGCAGTTGAAATGGGTGGTGACCCTCAGTTAGAGATTACTTATTTGGAGAGTGTCTTTGATGTAATTGACTCTTACTCAGGTGGTTTGAAGTCTGATGGTTTGACTTTAGAAGAGTTAACAGAAGTGTTTAATAAAGCAGTTGATTCGTTAAACTCTTATGAAGGTAAAACTGATGAGCAGAAGAAAACGAAGACTGAGTTACAATCGCGTGTAGATACAATTCGCAATAAGTTAAATACAACTTATGGTGTAAGATAGGAGGGGTTACTTATGAATTTAGTAACAATATTGGGTATCCTTTGTATTCTTGGGTCTACCGTAGGTTTATTGATTATTTCTGCAAAATATGGAATTCGTCCAACTTTGGATACTTATAAAGGTCGAGATAAACAGAAGGTTTTGAATCGTATTCAAGCTCGTAAGCGCATGATTGGTGCAGAACAAACGATGGAGCTAGTAGAGAAATTTACTGCTTTAGAGGGTGTATCTCGCACAGGTTCCTTGCGTTCTATGACTACAGGTGCTTTGACTTCTGAGATTTTTAAAAACTCTGATAAGTTAGATAGTTTGTTAGAGAACTTGATGGATAACAATGCTTCAAATACTGCTAGTTTAGAGGGTGATTCCCCAAGTGTAGGGGTTGGTGCTACAAACGAAGATGCAGTTGAAGAACAAACAGGTTTGCTTGTTTCAAATAAACCTTTAAGCAGAGCTGAGATAGAAGAGCAACGTTTAATTACAGAGCAGGTCAAGGATTCCGTAGCATTTAGCAACACTCAGAGTGGTATCTTTAAAGTTACTGCCATTTATGACAATATTGAGTTATAGTTTGCTCTTGCATAATTAAGAAGTTGTGATATAATGAAAAGAGGATTTGAGGGTTGTCCTCTTTTTGTTTAAAAAGTGAAATTGGAAAGACAGGTAAGTAAATGTCAAAAGAGATGAGACGTAAGAAGGCTTTACGTTTACAGGTAAAGAGAGGTAGTTTTTTAGTTGCTGCTTTGGCGAGTGTAGCGGTAGGTGGCTTGAGTACAGTAGGAGCTGATGAGGTAGTTTCTACTGATACACAACCTAGTGTAGAGGTTTCTTCTACAACAGAAAAACCTACTGAGTCGGTATCCTCACCGAGTGAAAGTTCTAGTCCTAGTCCTAGTAATTCCAGTGATGGTACAGAGGATGAAAAACATACTGCAGAAGTTGGTTCTACTGACACTGCAAACAAGTCAGAAGAAACTCCTAAAGAGTCTGAGAAACCGAAGGATTCTAATAGCAGTAGTGAAACTAAACCGAGTGGTACTTCTAGTGGTAGTTTAGAATCTGATAAGAAACCTTCGATTGAGGGTTCTACAGCTGGTGATAAAGATAAAGATGATAAACATTCTTCAGAAAAACCAAATAGTTCTGAAGGGTCAAATTCTAACACCGATAAACCTAAAGATGATGTAGAAGTGAAACCAGAGAAATCCGAAAATGGAGAAGGTTCTTCTACATCAGATAATGAAAAACCTAAAGAGGAAACTCCAAAAGAGGAGCCTAAAGAAGACCCTAAAGAAACACCTAAAGAAAATCCCAAAGAAGAGCCTAAAGAGGATGATAAAGTTGATGAAGTAAAACCAGAGCTGAAATTTGAAGATACTTCTAAGGTTGAGCAAGTTGGTCAAAGTTATTTAGTCAATTCAGACTCTCGTTTGAAGGTTTCTGTTTCTTTTAACAAGCAGAACATTACGGACTTGAAACTTGTACAGAAGTTACCAAATGGTGTCTTTGAAGAGTTCGACATAACTGAGGGGTATCTCTTACCCATCAATTCTACGTTGGAGTTGAGTTATAAAGACTCTGAAGGTAAGAGTCAAACTTTGTATTTAGGTACACTTGAAGATAAAGCAACTATTTCACTAAGTGTAGTTAAAGCAGATAAGTCTACGGTAGAAGTTGGTGCTAATTTAGTCATTACAGGAGATAGCTTACCAGGTACAATTTTTGCAACCTCATTAGATGGTAAGTATAAGTTAACAGGTATCTTAAACTCTGAGAACACTTATGTTTTTGATGGTTCTGTATTGTATAGTGGTGATTACACATTCAACGTTGAAAGTGGAAGTAGTTCTACTTTTGGTAGAAAATTAGGTACAGTTACATTTGATATTAAGGGTGGGGAACAAGCTTTACCAGTTCCAACTCCAACTCCAGTTCCTAACCCTACACCAAATCCAACACCTACTCCAAGTGTTGATGTAACACCGACTCCGAACAATGGTGGTTCTACAACTACGACTACCGACAAACCAACGCCAACTCCAAATCCAAGTCCAGAACCAACTCCTACGGTTCCAAGTACACCAAGTACACCAGTAACACCGACTCCAAGTGCGCCTGTTGAAACTCCAAATGCGGACAATCAAGGTGGGGGTACAGTAATTGTAAACCCTTCTGCACCAAGTACAGATACTACAAATGGGAATACAAACACTCCACCGAATAATGGTGGCAAGGTTGATATTGGAGGAGTTTCTGATAAAACCAACTATGTAGATAGTCCAGATAAGTTAACAGTAGGGGTATCTGGTGGTTCTGTCCAAAATGTTAAGGCTACGGTGTCTTCACAAGAGGGTACAACTGAGTTGACGGGTCGAGTAGTGAATGGTTCTTTCGTAGCAGATAATCTTCCAGAAAAAGATGGTGTTTATACTGTAAAAGTTCAAGTAACGGATGATAAAGGTCAAGTTTCTGAGAAGACGATTACCTATGCCGTTAACAAAAACGGTTCAACTTATAATTGGTTGAATAAAGAAGTGAATGGTGCTTATTATCAATATTTGAGCGAAGATTTGAAACTTTCTGAGCATTCAACCACTCGATTGGACACAGGAAAAACTAAGTTTACGTTTACCTTAGATGGTAAGGTAGTTTCATTGGATTCTCGTCAAGTTAAAGTTGTTGAGAAGAAGGAAGATGATGGTTCTTACACTTATACTTATACCTTTGATAAGAGTGCCTTTAGAGATAATGGGGTATGGTCAATTTCGGTAGCTACTGTTGACGTAGATGGTCATGCATCTTCTTCAAATGCTTCAGTTCAGTTTAAATTTGTACTAGATAATATTGCGCCAGAGTTGAAGATTGAGGGGATTTTAAACAACGGTAAGTATGATACTGCAAAACACCAGTTTAAAGTTTTGGTGAAAGATAATATTGGGTTAGCAAGAGTTCGAGTTTTAATTAACGGCAAAGTTTATGAGTTCACTCGAAGTGAATTGGAGAAGGGTGAAAAGATTTTAGATTTGGAACGCTCTGACAAACCATATACGATTGAAGTTGAGGTTGTAGACTTAGCAGGTAATACAACTACTCAAAAGGTTGATGGTATTACAGTTACTGCAAGTGATATTCAAGCTCTATTGAACTCTGACACTGTTAAACTAGTGTTAGGTGCTTTAGGTGTAGGTGCTTTTGCAGGTCTACTTGCTTGGTGGGGTTCTTCGGTTCGTAAACGTAAAGCATTGGAAGCAGAACTTGAGCGTTATCGTATTGGAGCACACTTAGTAACAGAAGCAGAGGGTATCCTTTCTTCAAGTGGGGGGTCTTCGACAGAAGATACAGGTTTAACTGAGTCTGCAACAGGTCCAGTTGATATGGATTCTGTACTAGCTGAGGGTGTTGCTTCGTTAGGTAGAGATACAGGTTCTATTGAGTCTTCTGGTAAGTTAAGAGTGTTGGGTTCTTCTGAAGAAGGGACTGAGGTTTTAGGTTCAGAAGAAGGTGACGAAACTACTATGTTAGAGACTGAGGATTTAGATCCAGATGAGTACACTTCAATTTTAACTTCTGAGGATGATGAACATACTACTGTTTTAACTTCTGAGGAAGATGAACATACTACTGTTTTGGATTCTGGTGAAGAAGAACATACTTCTTTGTTGGACGAAGGTTCTGATGAACATACCTCTGTACTAGATGAAGAAAATGAACATACTTCTGTTTTAGATGAGGAAGAAACAACTCCTTTAGAAGAACGTACTACTATTTTAGATAGTGATTCAGACGAAAAATAAATGAAATATGGTGAAGTTTACGGTAGTTGAGTCTATCGTAAACTTTGCTTATAGAAGAGGTCTTCATGAAAGAATTATTTCAAGGTTTTATTGCAAAGCGCTTAGCTACACAGTTAAAAGATTATAGTGCAAGTGAACTTTTACGATTTTACGGTTCGATGCGAGAAAGAGTATACGCGCATTTAACTATGTTTCTGTTAGGTGCTTTCGCTTTATGTAATTATATTTACACTTATGGTTTTGGACAGTGGGTATTATACTTACTTTTAGTTGCTATCTTACTAGGTTTATTAACTTCCGTAGTTTATCATATTGGAGTTTTCACCATGGTCAAAGGGTATCTACTTCTTCGAATGAAACCTATTTTAGATGAGTCAGAACGCCCAGAGAGCTATTTTAAGAGTAAAATTCCAACCAGTGATATTTCTATCACCAGTTTGAAAGTAGAAAGCGTACAGGGTAATTCTGAGCCTTCTGAGGGTAGTCCTGAATAATGTAGATAGGTTTGTGGTTTAGATGAAAAATGACGATGTAGAAAAAATAAAGGAAGATTCTAAAGTTGAAGCGGGTTTCTTTCATAGTTGTTTAAATTGGATTAGTGTATTTGGTATCCTAGTAATTAGTTTACTGTTTTCTTTTAAACTTTTTTGTAATCCGATTTTAATTTTAGGGGACTCTATGAACCCTACTCTGCAGGATAATCAATTATGGTTTAGTAGAGCGAAACAGTTAGGAAAACCCAAGAAAACTGACATAGTGGTAGCTTATGAAGTTTTAACTCGAACTAAATTGGTAAAAAGGGTTGTTGCAACTGAAGGTGATGTTCTTACTGTTTTGGATTCAGGATTGTATGTAAATCGTTCTTTAGTTGATAAATCTAAGGAGACTATGGGTCTAATTGAAGATAAATCTTCTTGGTTAGGTTCGAATAAAGGTTTATCTGTAACTTTGCAAGAGGGGGAATATTTTTTATTAGGGGATAATCGAGAAAATTCAAATGACTCAAGAGATTTGGGTATCTTCCCGGACTCGACTATTTCTTCAGTTTTAACTGTTGAAGCTCCAAATTTTTTACGAGATTTATTAGTTAGATAGTTTGATTTAATAAATTTTAGAGACTTTATAAATCTCAGAAACCTTATTAAATCAAGGTTTTCTACTTGAAGTTATATAAAATCAAGGTTTTTGAAACTTTTTTGCACAAAACTGTTGACAGAATAGGGTTTGTGTGATATAATGTTTATTGTAAGTTAGCAAAACAGCTAACGAATAAAGAAAGGAGCCAACAAATGGCTAATAAAAAAGATTTGATCGCTAAAGTAGCAGAAGCTACAGAATTGACTAAGAAAGATTCAGCAGCAGCAGTAGACGCTGTATTCGCAGCAGTAGCTGATTTCCTTGCAGCTGGTGAAAAAGTTCAATTGATTGGTTTTGGTAACTTTGAAGTGCGTGAACGTGCAGAACGTCAAGGTCGCAACCCACAAACAGGTGCACCTCTTACAATCGCTGCTTCAAAAGTACCAGCGTTTAAAGCAGGTAAAGTTCTTAAAGACGCTGTTAAATAAGAATTAACTTTCAAGTTACACGCTTCTATCAAAAAAAATACCTAAGTAATTAGGTTAGCTGGGGTTGCTACCGGATGTTTTCAGTGAGTTGGATTCTCACTCTAGCTATTGCGAGTTTTCTCGCAAAGATGGATAAAAAACATTTTATCATTCCTGATTTAGCACTCCGTTTGCGCGGTGCAGTCTAGTCAGGCATAACTATAAGTTGGGCGAAACCGAATAGTTCAACTTGTAGGCTGTAAGTTAACGACTTTTCTTACAGCGTCTCCGAATTGTCTGGGTCGGTTTTTAAGTAAAGATGTGTTGTTGGTAGATGTTGGTTAGCATTCCAACTTCTCGTAGGACACGAAGGGTATCAGACGCTCTAAGAAATGCCAAATTCTTTAAGATTTTGGATTCTGCATCTTTCACAAGTGGTCAAGTTGCTGATGTTATGAGGTTGGACTCCTCACACTTGTTTAGTAAAGTTTTAATGACTTTACTAATACCTTTGTTCATGTTAATGAACACCTCCGATGGAAATTGTGACTCTAGTGTGGTTTATTTTCTCCACATTTCGATGGTTTAGTTTCACGAATCATGTGCTAGTGCGTTTCATGCGTACAACAAACGGTCTAGTTGCAGACTTGATGGGGTTGGAGTCCTCACGTTTGTGTTGAGGGATATCCCTCAAATAGAAATCGGGATTTGTTTTTACAGACAAATCTTTCTTATACTTGTAGACCTAAAGATTTGGCGATGGTTGGGTCTACGTTTCAAGCGTGGATGGCGAAATTGGCAGACGCACACGGTTTAAGCTCGTGCGAACTTTGGTTCATGGGGGTTCAAGTCCCCCTCTGCGCATACCTTAACTGAAAAAGAAGAAGTAAACGCATAAAGCAATCCCAAGCGGACTATGTGTGCGGAAATTGATTTCCGTTTGAAATTCGGTTAGGGTTTTCAGTATAAAGGTTCCATAGCTCAATTGGATAGAGCACACGCCTTCTAAGCGTGGGGTTTTGTAGGTTCGAACCCTACTGGAATCATTAGCTTTAGGTGTAAACCTACATCATTATCTTTCTGACGACACATAATGGAAGTGTAGTTTCTTGAACAGTGACAAAGCGTTTAAGGAATCAAAAATGATGAATTTGTAACTATTTTCCCGCTCGAATCAATGAACTAGAGCGACAATAACGATGATGAAGTGTAGCTGACTTTTGAGTTAGTGTGAAGGGGTGGTAGCAAAACGGATGATTGTGTGGAGGAGCTTTTCAGTGTTAGGTTCGAAACTAATAAGAAAAGTGATGGACACGTTTTGGATAGTTACATAATGCTATATTTAGAACTGATAACTCAGTTGGTAGAGTAGCGGACTTTTAATCCGTTGGTCGCAGGTTCGAGCCCTGCTCGGTTCATGCCGGGAAGATTGTTTTGAAGTAATTCATGGCAATTTAGGTTTAACGACTGTAAAAGGTCGCTAAATCATTATAGCACAAGCGTAGTGTGCAACCACTATGTGAGTGCTTGAGATTCTTACTTAGTTAAGTAAGAACGCCTAAGTAGAAGGCTAATCTTCTACTAACGCTCCTCAGCGATACGAGGTGACGACAACGGTTCGATTAGCGGGCTTAAAGCTAGTCAGATAAGGTTGGTGAGGTTTACTGCGCTCCAAGTCCAAGCAATATGCGTGTGGAAAGGTATAGAGTTCTCCTTTTTCAGTAAATCAAGATTAAAACTCAGTTGCAAAACGGTGGAGACAGTTCCACTTATGGGTATCAAAACTGTCGTAGAAGCCGTTTTTAAAATCCGATTGCTTTAGATGTCTAGGGTATAAAGCAATAAAACGCACGACAATTCCTATCTTACTAGACAGGGTAGGAAGTCAAAAACTTGTGGGTTCAACGGTTCTCCCACATAAGATACCAGAGCTGTTAAGGGTATCATATTTAGGTGCGATAGCTCAGTTTGGTAGAGCGTTGGATTGAAGCTCCATGCGTCGGCGGTTCGATTCCGTCTTGCACCATAACCGATTAGGGGGTTTTTCCTTTAGACTCGGTAGCTCAGTTGGGAGAGCATCTGTCTTACAAGCAGAAAGTCATTGGTTCGAACCCAGTCCGAGTCATAACTAACTATTCTCTTAGCGCGCAGATTTTAGTTAGTGGAACCTGTTCTTGTTTTCGAAATGTTTAATTTTAGTTTTAGGAACAGACATCCATAAAAGACAAAAAGAACAAGAAACAAACGAAACGCGTTCGTTTACAAACTTTGGTTTATTTTGAACTTGTTTTAATCTGATACCTCTTTTGTCAATGGGTATCGAATGAAAAAAAAATCAAGTTTCGCTTCTATTTAAACCAAACTCTTCCTTATGTTACTTTCGTTTAATTAGTAGTTGTCAGCTTCTTACCGAACGGGTACATTAGGGAGTTCAATCCACCATAGCTCAGTTGGTAGAGCACTCGACTGTTAATCGAGTTGTCACTGGTTCGAGACCAGTTGGTGGAGTTCCATTGTGAGATGGAAGATTAAACTATTTTAATTAGAGAGTTATTGTACACTTAGTCTAACTCTCATCAAGAACCACGATGGGATTTGTATAGAATATTTAGTACCCTCTAATTAAAATTTTAGAATCGTAGGGGCTACGAGGATAGCTTGGTTTATTTGCATAACCTATGGGGACTAATCAGTTAGTTTTCTAAGTCAGTGTATTACCCAAGAAACTTTTACTTGTAATAGACAACATAGGTAGGAGTAGTTCACATTCTGATTACCACCGATAGCATGGTGCTTATGTTTGGGTCATGGCTTACGTAGACGAGCCGGTAAATCAGCGGAGTTCTTCTTTTGAAGAGTTGTTCGAATCCTTGCGGTGGTATTAGTTTTTGTGCCACAACGGCGTGCAACGCTTGAGAGAGGGTTGCAGAAGTTCTTAGAGCAAGTTTTTGCTCTTCGTATTTTTTATCGGAATTTAGCGCAGTTTGGTTAGCGCACGTGTTTTGGGAACACGGGGTCGCAAGTTCGAATCTTGTCTTTCCGATATAAGTACCTTTAGCTTAGATGGTTAAAGCTCTCGGCTCATAACCGAGTGACCGTAGGTTCGAGTCCTGCAAGGTACATTAAAGTTATGGAAGATTACCCAAGTCTGGCTATAAGGGGACGGTCTTGAAAACCGTTAGGTC